>Ga0079224_100000247_pt1 | contig 48164 bp, 41 predicted proteins | sample Stecom2015_FD_80414 | JGI IMG/M metagenome (GOLD analysis project Ga0079224, IMG submission 80414) | Agricultural soil microbial communities from Utah to study Nitrogen management - Steer compost 2015 | ecosystem: Environmental > Terrestrial > Soil > Agricultural land | place: USA: Utah... | reverse complement strand
AGCCGTATCCGCGCTGGATGTGTCCGTTCGCGCCCAGATTCTCAATCTGCTGGAAGAACTGCAAGCTGATTTTAAGCTGACATACCTCTTCATTTCACATGATCTGAGCGTCATTCGCCATCTGTGTGATCGCGTCGTGGTGATGTATGTAGGCAAGGTGGTAGAAGTTGCCGAGGGGCTTGATCTGTATATCAAGCCGAAACATCCCTACACTGAGGCGCTGATGTCCGCCGTGCCAATCTCCAACCCGCGCCACCGGAATCGCAGCCAGCGTATCCGGTTGGAAGGTGAAGTCGCTGATCCGTCGAACCCACCATCAGGATGCTATTTTCACCCGCGCTGCCGTTACGCAGCAGCCCGTTGTCAGCAGGAAACACCGGAACTGCGCCAGGTGGACAGCGGTCATTATACGGCCTGCCATTTTGCCGAGGAACTCGAATTACGCGGCGTTGTTATGGATTGATTCACGAATCGTCGGCGGAGTCCTCATCGAACAGCCGGCGGAGTTCCTGCTCCCATACGTCGTCCAGCGGGTCGAAAGTCATTTCAGTAAACTCGTCTGACAGCCGCGCGAGATACTCCTTGACGCCAAGCTGGGGTGCTATACTATCGAGTTCCTCAACTTTGGCATCAATCACCTCAATGAGTCGCTCGCTCTTGCGTGCCAGATCAGACAGGTTGAAGTTCGTCTTGAGCATGAAATTGACCCGCCGCATGATGCCGAACCATGCCATGAAGTCATTTTCGATTCGGATGGTATTTCCGGCTTGTGCCAGTGAAGAAAAATCATAGGTTGGCACAAGCGCATACATACCAACATATTCCATTTCGCGTTCGCTGGCGCGGCGGCAGAGATAGGACCCGATGCTGGCCCCACCATGATAATCCGAGAAACTGACCGCCATGCCGTTCAACTCATCTTTCAGACGCGGCAGGCTGTAATTGCACGAGATGTGGCGTTCCTTGTTGTATGGAAGCTCGCCATACACGCCGCCAAAGCACACGATACGGCGCACCTTAAGCGTCTCGGCGGCATCCAGCAGCGCAGCAGTATAACGTTCGATGTCCATGTGGGGTTCATCCCCCAGAAAAATGACCACGCCGGATTGGCTGTCGCCAGTGTAGTAAAACTCGTTGCGCTGGGTTTCCAGCGACTGCGGATACCCTTCGTCGAATTTTACAATCGGGCGTACCAGGTCATGGGTGCCGGGTATCTGAAACAGATAGAAGCCGTCTGGTCGAATCCGGCCAATCTTATGCGCCTTCGTTTGCTGGATAAGATACTGCGGCAATCCTGACGATGCCGAACCGGCATCGGCCCACTGGCGCCATCCAGCCAGCATGTAAATTCTGTCCGCTTCCGGTTTTTCCCACAGCTCCAGTGCTTCTGACATGGATAAGCCTCCAGATTTGACTGAACCACCCTCCGCCCCCTGCATTCAGTATACCATGCCCGATCCGCATGGCCGCGACTCTGCTCAGGCGAAGTGAATTAATGCTGCTTCAGCGAGGTCTCGAAAACCAGCTTCTGCGTCGGGTCGTCTATCCCTGCCCGCCTGAGAATCCAGTCGATTTCCTGATGCGTCCCCGCATCGATAGGACTAAACGGGTTACGGAGCGTCGGGTAGGCAATTGCGCCGCGCCGAAACAGCAGTTCCTTACGGATGGTCAGGTTAATCACCGGCTGATTTTCGTAGCGGATCAGCGGCAGATAGTCATCGAAGATTCGTGCAGCCTCATCGCGCCGCCCATCCCGAAATGCTTCGTACACGGCGACCAGAATCTCGCTGAAAGCAAAGCCTGTCATCGTGCCGGATGCGCCACGCCCCAGCTCTTCCAGCAGGAACATCCCACCCAGACCGCCAAAAATCTCGAACTGGTCGGTTCGCTCCCGGATCGCGCCGATCTTCTGCATCAGCGGCGGGTCTTCCAGCTTCAGATAGCGAGCGTTGGGAATCTGCTCCGCCAGTTTTGCCAGCATATCCGGCGACATTATCACCCCGTTGACCGGAGGAAAATCCTGCACGACAATCGGCTGGTCAATGACATCCGCAACCCGACGATAAACCGCAATTACATCAGCATCTATCGCGTTTTGCATCGGCGGCGGCGCGATCATCACACCGGCGGCTCCGGCAGCAACTGCGGTTTTGCTCAGGTCGATACAGGTGTTCAGGTCGGTGTGGCTCGTCCCGACGATAACCGGCACACGCCCGTTGACCGTCTCCATCACGGTGTTCATCACCGTATGGCGTTCCTTCACCGACAGCTTCGATGCTTCGCCCAGCACCCCCAGGATCGTCAGTCCATAGACCCCCAGATCAAGCTGGAAATTCACCAGCCGGCGCAGACTCGGCAGATCAAGGTTCTGTTCCGCGTCAAACGGTGTTGCCAGAATATTAAAAATGCCTGCGATCCTAGATGCCATGACCCCATCTCCACAAAACATCGACCCGAACCCGCAGCAGCCATTGTAACCGAACAACGGATTTGGCATGACAGCAAATAATAACCAATCCTGTGCAAAATTCCCCACAATCAGCAGATCGTTTAGTTGCAGGTCGCTCTGCGATAAGGTTAGAATTGCAATCACCAGTCAGCTAGACGAAACAAGCACCCGTGATCGCAACCACTTTTTTAGACGAACTAAACCGTATCTATCCGGCCAAACGCATTCTGACTCAGGCAGCGCAGACGCTGGCTTACGAATCTGATGCGCTAACTGCATTCAGGGCGCGACCACGGGCCGTTGTGCTGCCGGAAACGGCTGATGAGGTGATTGAAACGGTGCGGCTGTGCTATCGCGAGAAAATCCCGTTTGTGGCACGCGGCAGCGGCACGAGTCTGTCGGGCGGATCGCTGCCCATCGAGGATGGTATCGTCATCGCCCTGAACCGGCTGAACCACATCAAACGCATCGACCCGGAAACGCGGGTTGCTGTTGTCGAACCGGGCGTCATCAATCTGGATATTACCCGCGCGGCTGAACCTTATGGCCTGTACTACGCACCTGATCCATCCAGCCAGTCGATCTGCACCATCGGCGGCAATATCGCCTTCAATTCCGGTGGCGCGCACTGCCTGAAATACGGTATGACCAGCAATCACATCCTCGGCATGACTGTTGTGCTGGCAGATGGCGAAGTCGTCAGTTTTGGCAGCGACAGCCTCGAAGGGGTGGGGATTGGTCCCGATCTTGTTGGGCTGTTTGTCGGGTCAGAAGGATTATTCGGAATCGCGCTGGAAATTACCGTCCGGCTGCTGCCCAAACCGGAGCGTTACAGCACAGTGATGGCCGCTTATGATGACCTCGGCGCTGCGGGCGACGCCGTCGCACAGGTGGTTGCTTCTGGACTGCTGCCCGGCGCGATGGAAATCATGGATCGACTGGCGATCCAGGCCGCCGAAGCAGCCGTGAGCGCGAATTATCCCCCCGACGCCGAAGCGATTGTCATCGTCGAACTCGAAGGTGAAGCACAGCAGGTCGAAGCCGAATTTCAGGCTTTGCGGGCGGTCATCGAAAAAAGCGGCGCGAAGGAAATTCGAGTCGCCCGCGATGCCGATGAACGTGCCCGTATCTGGAAAGGGCGCAAAAGCGCCTTTTCCGCCGTAGGCCGGCTGAGTCCTGACTACATTGTGCAGGACGGTGTTGTGCCACGTGGAAAGCTGGGGCACGCGCTGACCGAAATCAACCGCCTCAGCCGCGAATATGGCCTTGCGGTTGCTAACGTATTCCACGCCGGCGACGGTAACCTGCACCCGCTCATTCTGTTCGATGGCACGCAGCCGGGCGCGCTCGAACGGGCCGAAGAACTGGCCGGGGAAATTCTACGCATGTGCATTGCGCTCGGCGGTTCGATCACGGGTGAGCATGGCGTCGGCATGGAAAAACGCAGCTACATGCCCGATATGTTCAATGAAACCGATATGCGTGTCATGCAGTCCATTCGCGCCCAGATCGACCCGGCCAACATCGCTAATCGGGGCAAAATGTTCCCCGGCGCATGAGGAATCCCATGTCTCACCGCCCACAACATATCGCCGAATTACAGGACATCGTGCGCACATCGTCGGGACGGCTGCTGCCTCGGGGTGGTGGCACAAAACCTGCTCTTTCCTCGCCGCCGTCCCAGGCCGAGATCATCGAACTGGCGGACTTGGCCGGCATCATCGAGTACGAACCCGGCGAGTTTACCTTTACCGCCTATGCCGGAACCCGGATCATCGATGTTGTGAACGAACTGGCGCAGCACGGCCAATACCTGCCTTTTGATCCGCTGTTCGCCGAAGGTGGCGCAACTCTGGGCGGAACCGTTGCTGCAAATACGGCAGGTTCCGGGCGCTATCGCTATGGCGGCGTGCGCGATTTTATCCTCGGCGTGCGCTTTGTCGATGGGCAGGGCCAACTCGTGCGCAGCGGTGGCAAAGTCGTCAAGAATGCCGCCGGTTTTGATCTGCCAAAGTTTATGGTGGGCAGCATGGGGCGTTACGGCATCATGGCCGAACTGAGCTTCAAGGTGTTCCCGCAGCCGCCGCGCTACACGACGCTTAGACTTTCCTATCCCTCAGTAGCCGACGCGCTCAGCGCCACCTATCACCTGTCGGCTGCGCCATTTGAACTGGATGCCGTTGATCTCGAACCCGGCGCAGAAGAGGGCTGCACACTGCTCATCCGGGTCGGAGGTCTGGCGGCCAGCCTGCCGCAGCGCATTGAACGGCTGCGATCCTTTTTGGCGGAGAAAACGCAGGCCGCTGATTCAACCATCCTTGAAGACGCAGATGATCGGGAACTATGGCGGAGAGTCAACAACGCGCATTGGGCCGGCGGCGCGGCGCTGGTCAAAGTGCCTCTGTCGCCCCGCCAGGTTACCGAACTCGATAAGGCAGTTCTCGGCAGTGTACGCCGTTACACCTGCGCCGGCCATGTAGCCTGGATTGCGACCAGCGATGTATCTGCCCTGGCCGCTGCGCTCAACAGGCTAAACCTGACCGGTCTGCAACTCAGCGGAACAACTACCGAACCGATTATCGGCAGCCGGCAGGGTTTGCTGCTGGCACAGCGAGTCAAACAGGTGCTCGATCCTGCCAGCTTATTTGGAGAAGCCTAAATGCGACACGACATCGACCCCACGCAGCACGGCCCGCATGGAGAAGCGATGGTCAAAGCCATCGAATCCTGCGTCCACTGCGGCTTCTGTCTGGCGGCCTGCCCAACCTACCACGTTCTGGGCGAGGAAATGGACTCACCACGCGGACGCATCTACCTGATGAAGAGCGTGCTGGAGGGGGCAATCGAGCAGGAAGAAGCCCAGCCATTTATCGATCGCTGCCTCGGATGCACAGCCTGCGTTCCGGCCTGCCCATCCGGCGTGCAGTATGGCGAACTGCTCATTGGCTATCGCGGGCTGATCGAAGCGCGGCGCTCGCGCCCGCTGCTCGACGAATTTCAGCGTACCATGATCTGCGAAACACTGCCCTACCCTAACCGCTTTCGGCTGGCAGCCCGCACAGGCCGCATCGCCAGCCTGTTTCAATCCGCGCTGCCGGAACAACTCCGCGCCATGATCGGCCTTCTGCCACAGCAGCTTCCGCGTGCCGAACCCCTGCCAAGAGTCTACCCCGCCAGGGGCCAGCGGCGGGCACGAGTCGCCCTGCTGTCCGGCTGTGTTCAGACTGTCCTCGCGCCGGAAATCAATCACGCGACTCTGCGGGTGCTGGCTGAAAACGGAGTCGAGACCGTTATTCCTGATGGTCAGGGCTGCTGCGGTTCAATTCTCATGCATATTGGCGAAAATGACCGTGCCCGGAATCTCGCCCGCAAGAACCTGGCTGCTTTCCCCGGCGATGTGGACGCTATTCTAACCAACGCGGCCGGCTGCGGTTCCGGGATGCGCGAATATGGCCTGTTGTTTGCCGGAGATGCCGACGAAGATCGAGCGCGCGAATTCGCCGGCCGGGTGCAGGATGTCACCGAGTTTCTCGACCAACTGGGCTTCCGTCCACCACAGCCGCTGCCCCGGCCCACGCGAGTCATTTATCAGGACGCCTGCCACCTGCTGCACGCGCAGCGCATTCAGAAGCCGCCGCGCAATCTGCTCAACAGCATCCCGAACCTGACACTGCTCGAACTTGATGACGGCGGTCTGTGCTGCGGATCGGCCGGCACCTATAACCTCGAACAACCGGAAATTGCCGGCGAACTGGGCCGGCGCAAGGCAGAACGCATTATCAGCTTGAATGCTGAGATGGTCGTCTCTGGCAATATCGGCTGCCTGACCCAGCTTCAATCGCATCTGGCGTTACAGGGGAAACCGCTGCCGCTGTACCATACGATGGAATTTCTGGATCAAGCCTACCGGCAGTCAGCAGAATAAATCAACCGGCTCTGGGTGCGTCTCAGAGCCGGTTTACGAACCCGGCTTCCGGTATTATTCGCCGCCGGGCCGCAGTTCGACCTCTACTCGTTCCCAGTCAGCCCCAACCAGGTCCAGATCGGGCATATCGGCTTGCAGGCTTTCCAGAGCCGCCTGCGCCAGATCAGTGCGGTACGCACCCATATCCGGTTCAGCACTGATAACTTCCCCTTCAATCGCAACCGCCACTGTCTGATTCCACAGCTCTTCGTCCAGCATCCCGATGCCATCCGGCGAGGGCCAGATCAGCGCATTGATTTCGTTGAGCTGCCACTGCTGGTGACTCTCACCGAGGGTCGTGCCATTGTTCAGCACGATTTCCACACATTCATCAAAATTGTCACGGCAGAACGCCCAACCCCGGAAACTGGCACGCAGGAATCTGATAGCGATGTCCTCATTGCCTTCTTCTGCCAGCCACGCCTCGGATACAAAGATATGATCCTGAAGCATTGCCGTACCAACCTCGTTGAAGTCGATCACATTCAGGTCTTCGGGCTGGTACAATTCGCCAGTAGCCGGGTTTACCTGTTCGAGCACCTGCGCGTATTCGTTATACGTCATCGCCTGAGCAGCATCGACTTCGCCATTCACCAGCAGGGACATATCGAATGGCTGCTGCACAACGGTCACGTCATCAGGGTTATTCGGATCAATACCCACCGCGCGCATGGCCGCGAATAGTTCATGCTCGTTGCCGAAACCCCACGTGCCGATGCGCATTCCGGCGAAGTCTTCTACCGATTCGATGCCGGCATCGACAAACGATACCTGGAGCGTGCCGCTGCGCTGGAAAATCTGGGCAATGTTGACCAGATCAGCGCCTGACTCGCGGGATTCCAGCACCTTTGGAACCCAGGCGATCCCAAATTCTGCCCCGCCCGAAGCCACAACCTGCTGCGGCACGATCTCAACCGCACCTTCGAGGATGGTGAGATCGAGACCTTCCTCTTCATAAAAACCCTGATCGAGCGCAGCGTAGTAGCCCGCAAACTGAGACTGGGCCACCCACTGCAACTGAAGCCGTACAGGGACAAGTTCGCCATCCTGCGCGCTCACACCACTCAAGGCAATCAGCGCCGCCAGCATAGCGATCAGGACAACAAAACCTTTTCGACTGCTCATAAAGTTTTCCTCCACTGAAATTTGTCAAATAACGCAGCACTTCACGCTGAGCGCAAAGCCTGTCACCAGCCCTACAGTATAGCGCAATCCTGCCGGTCAGGATTGGTCAAGCCCACCAAAAACCATCGCCGGCTTTTGTCAGTTCGCCCGGCGCTGTGCGCTGTACCAGGGCATCAGCCGGCGCTCGGCCAGCAGGATAACATTGTAGAAACCGATACCAATTATCGATGCCAACAGAATTGCCGCCCACGCCCGTGTGAAATTAAAACCGGATGCTTCCTGTGTGATGTAAACGCCGAGCGTGGCTCGAGGGCCGCCAAAAAATTCGGACACTACCGCACCGATCACACTCAGCGAACTGGCGACTCGCAGCGCGCTGAAGATGAACGGCAGCGCATTGGGGATACGCAGCGCCCGTAAAATCTTGAACTCTCCGGCAGCATATGACTGCATCAGTTCCAACTGCTGCCTGTCCACCAGAGTCAGGCCGCGCACCGTGTTTATCATCGTCGGGAAGAATACGATGATCGCCACAATCGCCATTTTCGAGGCCGGGTTGGTGATGCCGAACCAGTTGTTCATAATCGGCGCGAAAGCAATGATCGGCACAGAATTAGCTGCTATGGCAAAAGGCATCAGCGCCTCGCTGATGATCGTCCAGCGCGCGGTTGCCAGCGCAATCAGGATGCCCGCCCCACAGCCGATAACAAGGCCGCCAAACGCCGACCACAGGGTCGCCCGTGCCGCTTCAAACAGGATCGACTGCTCCCCTGCGCCAGCAACCTTTTGCACCTCGCCCAGAAACTCATTCAGAATGGCGGTTGGGCGCGGCAGGATAAATTCCCGAATATCGAACACAGTCACTACAATTTCCCACAGGGTCAGCACCGCAACAGCGATCAACAGCGTCGGCAAATACTCATTCAGATGCCGGCGCGGCGTCCGGGCCAGCCCGCCTTCAGCAGCCTGGCTGGTATTGAGTGTGTCCGCCATATTTATACCTCATGAGCGTCACGCAGCAGTTCGCGGACGGCGGTAAGCTTTTCAAAATAACGCGGTTCTTCGCGGGTTTCAAAGACACGTGGATACGGCAGATCAATATCGACAATTGAGGTAATGCGTCCCGGACGCGGGGACATAACCACCACTCGACTGGAAAGGAAAATGGCTTCGGGGATGCTGTGCGTCACAAAGATGATTGTCGTCTGCGTCTCCTGCCAGATACGCAGCAGTTCCATATTCATGCGTTCGCGGGTGAATTCATCCAGCGCGCCAAACGGCTCGTCCATCAGCAGCAGCGAAGGTTCAAATACGAGCGCCCGCGCAATTGCCACCCGCTGCTGCATCCCGCCTGAAAGCTGCCACGGATAGTGATTATAGAACTGGCTTAACTCAACCAGATTGAGGGCTGCCTGTGCCCGCGCACGCCGCTCGCTTGCAGGATAACGCATAATTTCGAGCGGCAGTTCGACATTTTTCTGCACCGTGCGCCACTCCAGAAGGGTTGCCGATTGAAAGACCATCCCGTAGTCGCGGTCAAGCCGGGCCTGATGCGGGTCTTTGTTGTTGATTCTGAGCGCGCCGCTGGTCGGGGTAATCAGGTTGGCAATCAGCCGCAGTAAGGTAGACTTGCCGCAGCCTGACGGGCCGATAAGCGAAATGAACTCGCCTGCCTGCACCTGCAAGTCGATATTTTCCAGTGCGATCACCTGCTCTTCGGTATTTGGATTGTAGATTTTGCTTACGTTCTGCGCGAGTATAACCGGCTGCGCGGCTTTGATAGACATCAAATGATCTTCCTGAAATCAGTTGCGAATGTAATGTCTGAGAACGAGATATTCAACCAGGCCTACAATCAGGAATGATAGAATCCCGATTGACGCGGCAGCCAGAATAGCCGCCCACAACTTCGGCGTGGAAACCAGGCTGTAGTCGGAACTGAAGTCCAGAATGGCGCGCCCCAATCCGCTGCGAATACTGGACGGTAGTTCACCGATTATTGCACCGACGACGCTCGCCGTTGCGGATACCTTCAGCGCGGTAAAGATGTACGGCAGCGCCGCCGGAAAACGCAGCTTCCACATCACTTCCCGCCTGCTGGCAGCATACGAACGCATCAGCTCTATCGCATTTGGATGCGGAGAACGCAGGCCGCGCAGCGTATTGATCGTTACCGGGAAAAATGTCAGGTAGGCTGAGATAACTGCTACTGCCTGTGGTCCCGCCCCCAGCCAGATCACCACCATCGGCGCGATTGCCAGAATGGGCACAGTCTGCGATGCGACGACATACGGCAGCAGGCCGCGTTCCACCGGCGCAAAATGCGCGAACAGGGTTCCCAGCAGAAAACCCAGCAGCCCGCCGATGCCAAAACCGAGCACTGCCTCGCCCCATGTGTGCAGCGCAGCGTCGGCAAGAATGCGAGCCAAAAGCAGCGGGCCGTTGCGCCGGGCCGGTTGCAGCAGCGCCTCCGCAATATTCTGAAGATGCGGCAGGTTGAGATCATTGAGAATCCTGAGATCGAGCAGGATGACTTCGCGCGGGGCGGACAGGTAACGCTCGTCAGCAAATTCGCCCGTAGGCGTCCCTATCCGCTTGTTCAGCAGCGAATTCAGATCGCTCAGGCCACCGCCGGCCGCAGTCACCACCACAGCCAGCCGTCCGGGAAAAGCTGGCGTGACCGGGAATATACCCAGCACAGCCTCCCCGGTATTGATGTTGGTCAGGTAGCGCAGGTTCGGATAAGCAAAGGATTCAGGTTCTGACTCTGCGGCCAAAGGAAATGGCGCCATCAGATCACGAACCGCGCTGCGGTCGGCGATGACAGCGTCGATTTCACCCGCTTCCAGAGCCACCAGCGCATCGTCGAGCGTCGGGTAGCCTGTGTATTCCCAGTTTGTCGCCGGAACTGCAACCCGGTAATCCAGCGCCGCCGCAACTGCCTTGCTGCCTTCCCACACAAGAAAGATGATCGCTAGCACAGCCACGAAACTGTGAAATCGTGTGATCCGCCCCGGTGCGGCGAAATACGCGGTAATCAGCAGCACACAGGCCGCCATGACCAGCATCAGGGTGTTATCACCTGTCCCAACGGGCAGGATAAACAACGGAAGCAGCGTCACTATCAATGACCCGATCAGGGCTGTTCGGCCCCGGGCAGAATTCGCAAACAGTCCCACAACTGCGGCTGCGGCCAGCGCAACGGACACCGCCAGTATGCCCACCATGATACGCTGCATAAGAGTAAGCAGGGCAGCGGTATCCAGACTAGCTGCACCAGCTCGCACCGCCTGCGCTCTGGCAAGCTGTCCCAGCATCGACTGCGGGGCTTCCTGCTCAGACTGCGCGGCCAGCCACACGGCCAGTTCGCCCAGCGTTGAATCGACCAGCAGCGGATTATCAATCTCCAGAGCGGTGATGCGCGTCAGCAGAGCCAGATTGACTGCAATCGCCAGCACGATCAGCGCCGCCGGAAGCAGAACCCGCGTAGTCACTAACCGAGGGTGTGAGCGCACAGACTCCGCGTTTCGCCCGTATGAAAAATCAGTCACAAAATGCAAACCTTAACGGATGATCCTCGACTCAATTACTATACCCGCCAGATGTGCCGCGCTCAAATTTTGATGATCACAAATCTTGCAGGGATATATTCGTCATCTACGCCAATGGCGCAATTTGCAAATTGGCTGAAAATCTGGCATCTTTTCAAACAATGAGTCTCTTTCTGAAATCCCAAACATACATGGTCCTTCAAGAAACTGGCAAACTGGTAATACGATTTATTCAATAAGGAGCAACAGCAATGGCGAGAACGGTGCGCGGCGCGCTGCTGCAGGCAACCTGGACAGGCGACAAGGATTCGATGATCGAAAAGCACGTGAACTACGCCAGACAGGCGGCTCAGCAGGGCGCTCAGGTGATGTGCTTTCAGGAGTTGTTCTACGGGCCTTATTTTTGCCAGGTGCAGGATACAAAATATTACGGCTATACCGAAAAAATACCCGATGGCCCGACAACGAAACTCATGCAGGAAGTGGCAAAAGAGACCGGCATGGTGCTGATCGTGCCGATGTACGAAGAGGAAAACACGGGCGTTTATTACAACACCGCCGCCGTGATCGACGCTGATGGCCGGTATCTGGGCAAGTATCGCAAAACCCATATCCCGCAGGTACAGGGATTCTGGGAAAAGTTCTACTTCCGCCCCGGCAATCTCGGTTACCCGGTCTTTGATACGGCAGTAGGCAAGGTGGGCGTCTACATCTGTTATGACCGCCACTTCCCCGAAGGCGCGCGCGCGCTCGGCCTGAACGGTGCGGAAATCGTCTTTATCCCGTCCGCGACCAGCCGGGGACTTTCGCAGCATCTATGGAAGATTGAGCAGACCAGCCACGCAATTGCCAATGGCTATTTTGTCGGAACGATCAACCGTGTTGGCAAGGAGCCGCTGGGGGATAACGACTATTACGGTCAGAGTTATTTCTGCACCCCGCGCGGTGAATTTGTCGGTGATGTGGGCGACCCTTACGAAGAAGAACTGCTGGTGCGCGATCTCAATATGGATTTGATTCAGGAAGTGCGCAACGTCTGGCAGTTTTATCGTGATCGGCGTCCTGATGCTTACGAGGCTCTGGTAAAGCCCTGATACGCCTTCCCGGCTGCCGATACCAATCCGCGATTCGGGGAAAAGGGCTGTTACCCCTTACTTAAAACTTAAAGATTGAGGAGTAGCGTTTATGGAATTTGCCATTACGTTTAAGGGCGATATAGACCCCAAACGTACCGTCGCGCTGTGCAAACAGGCCGAGGTGGCCGGCTTTCGTTACGCCTGGTTTTATGATTCCCATATCCTCTGGCGCGATCCTTATGTGACTATTGCGATGTGCATGGAACATACGGACAACCTGCGCTTTGGCCCCTGCGTCACCAACCCCGGCGTGCGCGACTGGTCGGTAGCAGCCAGCATGTTTGCGACCCTGGCCCTGCAAAGCGGCGGACGGTTCGATGTTGGTCTGGGGCGCGGCGATAGTTCGATGCGGGTCATGGGCAAGAAGCCCAAAACCATCGAAACCATGAAAGAGTACGTTCATGCGGTCAAAGGCATGGTGCGCGGTGACACCGTTCAGTATGAGGGCGCGCCGGCAGAAGTGCAGTTACCCTGGGCACAGGGCTACGAACTGCCAATCTGGATTGCCGCGTATGGGCCAAAGGCGCTGGCCGCAGCCGGCACGGTAGGCGACGGTCTGGTGATCCAGCTTGCCGAACCGATGCTGTGCAAGTGGTTTGCTTCACAGGCCATCGCAGCAGGCAAAGCCGCCGGACGCGATATGTCCAACTATAAAGTTATGTCAGCCGCGCCGGTGTGGGTGGGTGATATTAAGAAAGGCCGTGAACAAACCCGCTGGTTCCCGGCGATGGTTGGCAATCATGTCGCCGACATTGTGGAGAAATACGGCACAGATGCCACCGACATTCCCGCCAGTTTTACGCGATACAGCGAAGGCCGTAAAGGTTACAATTACCGGGAACATGCCGACAAGGACGCCGCACATCTGGACTTTATTACCGATGAAGTGATCGACAGCTTTGGCCTGCTGGGGCCGGCCGAAGCCCATGTCGAAAAACTCAGACAGCTTGAGGCCGCCGGCGTCACTCAGTTCAATATTTACCTGATGTGTGGCGAAGAAGAACGCATCGTCGCCGAATATGGCGAGCATGTCATCCCCCACTTTCAGTAGCAGGAGGGAACAGGACGTGGGACTCTTATTCAAGAACGGAACAATAATCACCGCCAGCGATATGGTACAGGCTGACGTACTGGTCGAAGGCGAAATCATTACAGTTATTGGCCGCGACCTGGACACCGATGGGCACGAGGTTGTGGACTGCACCGGAAAATACCTGCTCCCCGGCGGTATTGATGTCCATACCCATCTCGAACTGCCGTTTGGCGGCACGGTCAGCAATGATGACTTCGACACCGGCCATATGGCCGCGGCTTTCGGCGGCACCACCAGCCATATTGACTTTGTAGTGCAGCCTGTCGGCGGCAGCCTGCACGACGGACTCGAAACCTGGCGCAAAAAATCGAAGGACAAGGCGCAGATTGATTACGCCTTCCACATGGCGATCACCGACCTGCGCGACGAGGTGATGGACGAGATTCCGCAAATGGTGGATGAGGGCATCACCAGTCTGAAGCTGTTTATGGCGTACAAAAATGTGTTTCAGATCGACGACACCACCCTGTTCCGTGCCATGCAGGTTGCGGCAAAACACGGCATGATCGTCATGGTTCATGCTGAAAATGGCGATGTCGAGGCGCAGTTAACGCCGCAGCTTGTGGCCGCAGGCAGGACCGATCCTAAATATCACGCCAGTTCCCGCCCGCCGGAAATCGAAGGCGAAGCGACCAACCGGGCTGTCGTAATGTCCGGCCTGACCGGATGTCCGCTGTACGTGGTGCATATGACCTGCGAACCGTCTATTGAGGCGCTGCGACGTGGACGCGCACTCGGTTATCCGGTCATGGGTGAAAGCTGTACCCAGTACTTCTTCCTGACCGTTGATGAGCATCTGGCAGCACCGGGATTTGAAGGCGCGAAATACGTTTGCTCGCCGCCGATCCGCTCGACCCATGACCATCAGGTGCTGTGGCAGGCGATCAGAGATGGTACGTTGCAGCATGTCAGCACCGATCACTGCAACTTCTGGTACGAAGGTGGGCGCGGCCCCTGGGAAGAATGGGCAGCAGCGCACAATGGCGGCGACTGGGTGGCATTTGAAGCCCAGAACCCGACCTACCGGCGGCCCGGCAAGGAGCTTGGCAAAGGCAACTTTGCCAAAATTCCGAATGGGATACCCGGTCTCGAAGAACGCATGATGGTCATGTGGGAACACGGCGTCAATGCCGGGCGGATTACGCCGAGCCGGTTTGTCGAACTGATGTGTACCAACCCGGCCAAAATCTTCGGAATGTACCCGAAAAAGGGGACCATAGCGGTCGGTTCAGACGCCGATATTGCCGTGTGGGACCCCAATAAGGAGCATGTGCTCAGTGTTGAAACCACGCACATGCGGACAGATTACATCGTTTACGAAGGCATGACCATACGGGGCAAACCGGAGAAAGTGTATCTGCGGGGCAGCAAGCTGGTGGATGGCGACCAATGGTTTGGCAAAAACGGCGCCGGTCAGTACATCCCACGCAAGCCGCACGCGCCCGTTCTGTAGCCAGTGAAAGTCCATCAGGGCGCAGTCTGGTACGGACTGTGCCCTTCTCACTTAACCAACCGAGAGGCAGCACCAGATGCGAACCATCCGCTGGGGAATCATTGGCGTAGGTAATGTCACCGAGGTCAAAAGTGGGCCGGCGCTCTACAAGGCGCGACATTCCAGCCTCGTCGCAGTGATGCGGCGCGACGGCGCACTGGCGAAAGATTATGCCGAACGCCACCACGTCCCTCGCTGGTACGACAATGCCGACCAGTTGATCCACGACGACGATGTGGATGTGGTGTATATCGCTACCCCGCCCTATGCCCACAAGGAATATACGCTCAAGGCAGCGCAGGCGGGAAAACCGGTCTATGTCGAAAAGCCGATGGCGATGAATCATCGTGAATGTCTGGCGATGATCGAGGCGTGCCGGGCAGCCAATGTGCCGCTGTGGGTGGCCTATTATCGCCGGGCGCTGCCGCGCTTTCTGAAGATCAAGGAACTGATCGAATCAGGGGCCATTGGGGACGTGCGATCGGTCAACATCGCCCTGTACCGTCCGCCCCGGTCTGATGAAACGGCCCCCACCGCCCTGCCCTGGCGTGTCCAGCCGGAACTGGCGGGCGGCGGCCATTTCGTCGATCTGGCCGTGCATACACTCGATTTTCTGGATTACGCGCTCGGCCCGATCAAGTCTGTGAAGGGTTTTGCCGTTAATCAGGCCGGGTATTATCCGGCGGAGGATCACGTCGCCGGAACATTTGTGTTCGAGTCCGGCGCGCTTGGCAGCGGTGTCTGGTGCTTCAGCAGCGCACGCCACATCGACCAGACCATAATCGCCGGGACAAAAGGCACACTGGCTTTCTCGACCTTTGATACCGACCCGCTCATTCTGACTGTCGGCGATCAGGTTGAACAATTTCCTATCGACAATCCCGAACACATCCAGCAGCCGCTGATCCAGTCCATCGTGGACGAACTCAACGGCGAGGGCCAATGCCCAAGCACCGGCATCAGTGCCGCGCGCACCACCTGGGTAACGGATCAACTGCTGGCCGATTACTACAACCGCTGATGCACTTTCGCCGTCAGTATCGCCAGCAAACGCGTCTGGACAATTTCTGCTTCACCGGCTTCAAGCGTCATGGGATTCAGGTAGATGCCGCGATCACCCTGTGTCGCAACCGAAATCGCCGGTTCACCTTCAAGCAGCCGGCGTACCACCTCGTCGCGTTCGATACCCGTGACCGCCGGGTCGAGGGTAACCAAACAGCGAGGCAGCGGCTGCCTGGCTTCATTCGGGAAGTCGCGCACGGCAGTCACACCGGGTGCAGCGTTCAGGGCGTCGCACCACTCCTGAACCGCTTCCTCACAGGCACGTTCGCGGGCATCATGGTCGAGCTTCAGATAACGCTCTACCGCCGCCAGCAGACCCAGCATTTCCTCCTTGCCGACCTTCATGGGGCGGCCAATCGCCTGATTCGGGTTGCCGTGAATCCGGCAGGCTTCGATCAGGTCTTTGCGCCCCAAAATCAGCCCGCTGGACTGCGGCCCACGCAGGTCCTTGCCGCCGCTGAAAAGCGCCAGATCAGCCCCCTGCTGCGTGAAATCCCACAGGTTGCTCACAGGTGGCAGTTGCGCCGCCGCGTCAACGACTACCGGAACGCCATGCCTGTGCGCAATATCGATGACCTCTGGCAGCGGCAGATCGTTGGGTGTGGTCATCATACCCTGAAACCAGAAAAAGGCCGCTGTCCGGCTGGTAATCGCGGCTTCAAGGTCAGCCCGTGTCGTCCCCTGCTCTGACCCGATTTCGACCAGCTTTACGCCGGTTTGCCGCACAGCATAATCGTAACCATTGCGGTGGGTACGATGCACAATCACCTCATTTTTGAGGCTGTCCAGATCAGGAAAGCGGGTGATCAGATCAGGGTTCGAGCCGGTCACACAGGCAGCAGTCGCCAGCACCAGCCCTGCCGCCGCGCCGGACGAAACATAGGCCGCGTCATTGCGCGTCAGTTCTGCGATGCGCTCTCCAACCCGGCGCTGCAATACATCCAGATCGACGAAGCTGGCTGCCGCCTCCTGCATAGCTGCAATTACCTCCGGCGGCATCAGACTCCCACCCAAACGCGTCAAAGTGGCGTTGGCATTGATGATCCGGCGCACGCCCAGCGATTCATAGCGGCTCATTGTTGGCCTCCCGGCGTGCGGATTCTCCAGTATTCGGGCGGCGCATCTTCCCACAGCGGCATACTCAACCCCTCGCTGTCATAGACCACCTCGCCGGCGCGCAGTGTCATCTGGCAGACCAGGCGTTTGTTCCCGATGTATTTCGCTCGCCCGCAGTCGGTAAAGCCAAACCGGCCTTCCTCCAGCCGCAGTACAGCGACATCTGCCTCCGCCCCTTCACTCAGCGTGCCGAGTTCGGGGTGGCCGATTTCCCGCGCCGGCGTCACTGTCGAACGATAGATCAGTTCCTCCAGTGGCATCCCCATACTCAGGAACTTGGACATGGTGGTCAGCATATCAAAGACCGGGCCGTTGACGTTGCCGATATGCAGATCGGTACTGATCGAATCCGGCCCGAAGCCGCCAGCCAGCATCGGAATTCCCTGGCGGAACCAGAAGCTGCCGGCCCCATGACCAACATCGAAGATAATGCCGCGTTCACGCGCCTCGAACATAAAGTCCTGCGGTTTGTTGTCATCGGTCAGGATCGGAAACTGCTGGGCGTAAACGTGGGTATGAATATCGCCGGGACGCATTTTCCGCAGCAGATCAGGATAGGTGCGTTCCGGGCGCGGCCAGAAATCCACCATCAGCGGTTTCTGGCAAATCTCCGCCGCTTCCAACGCCCGATCGACCGCCGCCCAAGCCGGGTGCGCCTCATCCCAGGGCTGATGAACCCAGTAATGCGCCGTTTTGATACCGACACAGATTTCGGGGTACGCCAGCACAATCGATGCGGCCAGCTCTGGGTCCATCTCGCTCACATCCTGCTCGAAATCACCCAGCATACCCGACGTGACGATGTTGATATAGGCAAAAATGCGCGTCTTCGCCAGGTCGATCACGGTGCGTTTGAAGTGCAGGAAGTGCTTGGCGCCGGCGGTTCCGGTATCCACCATCGTGGTTACGCCGGAACGGAAGGAATGGTGATCCGCCACCACACTCAACCCCTCTGGCTCGCGCGTATGATATACGTGGACATGAATATCGATCAGGCCCGGTGTGACGTACAGGCCGGAAACATCAACGACTTTAGCCGCCTGTGCCGGACTGATGTCGTCTGCAACCCGTGCGATGCGCATATTGTGCATGGCAACATCCATCGTGCGGTTGATTCCGTTCGCGGGGTCGATCACGTGGCCGTTTTTCAGCAGCAGATCAAATTGCCCTGTCTCGCTCATCAGAAAATCCTTTACATGAACAGCGTTCTATTCGTGCAGCGCCCGCTGGTACAGCGCCGTGCCATAAAATTCATATGACGCAGCCTTATCCGGCACATCAACTACGTGCACCGTGAATCGGGCCGGGAGGCCATTTTCCGGGCACTGCTCCTTGAAGAATTTGCGATAGGCGCGGGCATAGGCCGCTCGCAGCCGCTCCTGCTCCTTCGCATACCCCGCAGGGTCAACCAGCGGACTGGGTGCTTTCGGCTGGCAGCCAAAGGCATGAATCTCGATAAAATCCACATCTGCTATCGAATCACAGATTCCGGCCTCTTGCAGCCAGGTTTCCCAGCACTTGAACACCAGCGGAATCTCGACTTCTGGCTCCATAAAAGGCACGTCCTCCAGCTTGAGGATTCCCGCTGCTGAATAACCCCCGGTCAGGCCGGAAAAGTAAATTTTCAGATCGCCATCGGGCAGGGTTTCCACCACCATGTTCGACAGCACCGGTTCGTCGCCTTCATAGTAGTAGGTCAGCTTGCCGCGTTTCTTAATTTGAAAAGCCATCATTCCTCCTGTGATACTTGCTGCACGGGACGGGCCAGCGGCTCCCAGCCCAAAAGCCGCTTTGCCTTGGACATATTCATGATCTTCTGTTCGTAATCGCCGCTGATGGTAAACGCCTGAAAACCACCCTGATACTCCAGAGCCGCCAGTATCGCACGCGCGACATCTCCGGCGGTGGTTGCCAGAGTTGGTACGGCTACCCGCGTTTCCGCCAGCCACTTCGCTTCAGCGGTGGGATAGCACAGACGCAGCGCATTGACGTGCATCCCCCATTCGCGGGCAGCGTTACGGCACACTTCCTCACCCAAACGCTTGGTAAAGCCGTAGAGGCCAGTCGCGTCCGGTGTGAGGTCTTCGTCCGCAAAAGTACGCGCCATCAGGTCTCCGGCATAGACTGACATGCTGCTGGTGTAAACTGCCTGACGGATGCCCGCTTCGTGCGCCGCCTTGAGTGCCAGATACACCCCTTTTACATTCACGTCGAACGCCGATACAACACCGGGAGGCTCATCCCAGTTGAGGCTGCCCATCGCCATATAGATGACCGCTTCCATGTCCGGCATGGCTGCAACCAGATCATCATAGCTGGTAACATCCCCCTCAAAGTAGTCGAGCGACTCAATCTGTGGTTGGCGTTTATCATACACGCGCAGCGTATGCTGCTCGGCCAGAAATGGCGCAACCAGCGTACCGACATGACCGCTGCCCCCGATCACCAGCACTCGCATATCACCTGACTCCTGATTCAGTGCTATATACCTGGCAGCCCGACCTTGCACTCTTAACCGGGCAGCTCAATCGCAGAGAATATATGTCATCCGCTGGATTGTATCAATAGAGCCATTCCAAAAGAAAAATCCCGCGGCAAGAGGCGGGATTCGTCAATCATACTGGAGGTCCTGATTATGCCTATGCTTCGTCCTCGACTTCTTCGTCGTGGGGTCTGTAATACCCGATCATCTTGTGACGATCTTCGTCCCACAGGCGCACACGCGCCGACTTCAGACTGGTGAGCAGCGTAAGCGGCTCCACTTCCTGGAAGATGGGACTGCTGTAATGGCATTCCTCCAGTTTGTAATTGGGAATGCGCGGGCTGAGGTGGTGAATGTGGTGGAAACCGATATTGCCGGAAAGCCATTGCAGGATTCGGGGCAGCTTGTAGAACGAACTGCCATACAGGGCAGCCGTCGCGTAATCCCACTCCTCGTGCCTTTCCCAGTAGACATTTTCGTACTGGTGCTGAATGTAGAAGAACCACACCCCCAGCGATGACGCGATGGCAATGATCGGAAGCTGCACCAGAATGTATTCCTTGAAGCCGATAGTGAAACCCATCACCAGGAAAATCCCCAGCAGCGCCAGATTGGTCCAGGTGACGCTGTTCTTCTCCCGCGCTTTGCTCGACACGTTTACATAGGGCAGGCGTTGGAGCAGAACAAAATCGAACGTCGGCCCAATAATGAAGATGAAGAACGGGTTGCGATAGATTCGGTACGCTATTTTTTTCCAGCGAGGCAGCTTCTGATACTCATCGTAAGTCAGTGTCCAGATGTCGCCCACCCCCCGACGGTCCAGATCACCGGAAGTCGCATGATGGACGGCGTGGCTGTGCCGCCAGGCATAATAAGGCGTGAACAGCATGATGCCAAGCAGAACACCCACAAAATCGTTGGCTTTGCGCGACTTGAAAAATGAGCCGTGTCCACAGTCGTGGAAAATGATAAATGAGCGGAACGCGAACCACGCTGCGAAAAACGCAATGACCAGCGTTAGTACATAAGAGACTTCGAGGCTGCGATAGGCCAGATACCACAGGATAAAATAGGGTGCGATGCTGTTGAGCATCTGCCACAGGCTGAGTCGTAGATCGGGCGTTTGATAGTCGGCGACAGCCTGTCGCCAGGGAAGGTGCTTGACTTTGGGGGGCAAACTTGATACATCAGACGAAGGAACAGATTGAGTAGCTTCGATAGACACGCGGTTATAATCCTCTGTAAATGAACAAAGAAACACCAAAACCGGCGCAGGTTTTTCGGTAGGCGGTAGTGAGTAAACTGAACGTCAGGTGAACTGGCACTGCCCGATCAACTTCCGCGAACTGCTGCCGACACCGGGGCCATGACATAGGCATGAACAACCAGTATCATCATAAACCCCAATCGCTGTGAAAAGTTGTGGAAAACGTCGCAATCCCTGGTCTTGCTTCAGCTATTCCGAACCCATTCGCTCATGTGCCGCCATAGCCCTGCCCCCAGCGCAGCGGCCCACGCCATGCCGCCGGGTTACGGGAGCGCAGTTGCGTCTCATCAATGTGTTCGTCCTCCACAACTAAAGCGCCATCCCGCACCATCGGGCGCTCGAAACTGCTCAGATACTCGATCAGGCGACTCTTCAGATGGTTCAGTTGCGGTCGATAGGCCGGGTCCGCAGCCAGGTTATGCAGATCGTCCGGATCATTTGCGACCTCAAAAAGCTGCTCGCGCCCGCCTTTGGTGAAGTAGATGTATTTGTACTGGCCGTCCGTGGCAAAAGCTGTGCCGATGCTTTCGCCGCAGATGATTCGATCATCCAGCGCCGTTTCGTTGCGCAGATGCGGCAGCAGGCTTATCCCCTCGACATCCGGCCAGGGGTCGAGACCTGCGGCGTCCAGCAGCGTTGCCGGAATATCAGCCGTGAGAACGGGCGCATTACTCTCCACAACCGCTGGAATCGCCGGCCCGCGCATGATTAGGGGAACACACGCAGACGATTCCAGATAGACCGATTTGGCAAAAATGCCGTGATCGCCGAGGCATTCACCATGATCGGCGGTGGCGACGATGAGAGTATCATCATACAGGCCGCGCGTTCGCAATTCGCCCAGAAAACGACCAAGCTGATAGTCGATATGCGTGATCTGCGCGTAATAATGGCGCCGCGCTGCCCGCAGCATATCGGCATTCAACTGGTCATATTTGTGCGTTAGCCGGCGTTCACGGAAGATGGCCGGATAGTCAGTTTCGTACCAGTCCCCATACACCGGGTCGGGAATACTGAACTGATCGTAAAGCCGGTCATAAGGCTGTGGCGGGTCAAAGGGACTGTGCGGCGCTTCAAAAATCATCCACAGGAAAAACGGGTTATCCGGGTCGCGCTGGCCGAGGAAGCGAATCGATTCGTCGATCACCCAGGCGGAATGGGTGTACTGCTCCGGGATTGGATAAACCGCCGGGTAGACCTCATTCCCGCCTAATCCATGCCCGCGATACATGCCGCCATAACCCCTGTCCTCCAGCCAGTTGACATAATCGTCCGGGTGCAGTGTGATATGCTCGAAGCCAAAGCGGGCACGATCTGGCTGGAAATGCATCTTGCCGATGGCCTTGGTCTGATAGCCGGCCTCGCGGGTGAGCCGTCGGGGCAAACTGGTTTCGACGTTGATGGGCGTGCGCACCCCCTGCGCGAAGTTATGGGGCATCCCGAAGCGAGAAGCGCCCTGTCCGGTCAGCATGGTTACCCGCTGCGGCATACACACCGGGCAGTCGGCATAAGCGCGGCGAAAGCGCACCCCTTCGGCAGCAAGCTGGTTAAAGTGCGGGGTCATAACCGGGTGACGGCTCTGCGCCGCGCCCAGGCAGTCTCCACGCCATTGATCGAGCACGATAAAGACGATATTGGGGCGGTTCATCAAGTATCCTTTCAGACAAAGTAAACGTATTTGACAATAATCTGAAAACAGTATATCATACAACTAACGCGCGTTAGGTAAGACGCGCAAATTTACAATAATTCCTATTTGTTTGGCCGTCGGTCACAAAAGCGCACCTGCCGGCTGGAATAAGAGTTTTTGAGAAATGGCTTCTAGGCGCCCAACTCAGAGTGATGTGGCCCGGCTGGCGGGTGTGTCGCGTGGCACAGTCTCGCTGGTGCTGAACGAGCGCACCAATGGGCCGGTTCCCATCAGCGATGCTACTCGCGACAAGGTGCTGGCCGCCGCCCGCCAATTGGGCTATGCGCCCAATCCCGTCGCCCAGATGCTCGTTCACGGCAGCAATCGACTGATTGGCATCTTCAGCTACGAGACTGTCTTCCCCTACGACAAAAACGACTTTTTCTTCCCCTATCTCAGCGGCATTCAGCAGGAAGCCAGTGAACAGGATTTTAACGTCCTGTTGTTTACCCGTAACCACAACCGATCCAAACCGCATATTTATCACAATGGAATGAATATGCTGCGCCTTGCGGATGGCTCTATCCTGCTCGGCGCGAATCCTGATCGTGGCGAACTGCGCCAGCTTGTCGAAGAAGGTTATCCGTTCGTTTACATCGGGCGGCGCGAAGTCCCCGGCTGCGAGATTAGCTGGGTCGCCAACGACTATAAACATGGCAGCGCACAGGCCACCCGGCATCTACTGGAACTTGGGCACGAACGTCTGGGATTTGTTGGGCCGGAGCCTTCCTTCGAGCCACAGGAAGACAAGCTCGCCGGCTGCCGCCAAACGTTAATGGAAACTGGACGCGGAGAGCTGGTCGTGCTTCCAGAATGTCCACCGGAGGCGGGGGAGGTATTAATTCATGCCATCGAAACGCATCATCTGACAGCCCTCCTCTGCGACTCGCACAAGACCTTTATCGAGAGCCTGCATATCCTGCAAAAGCATGGCCTGTCCGTACCGGACGACTGTTCGGTTGTCTGCCTGACAACAGTCGAACACAGCCAGCCGTTTCAGCTCAAGCCTACCTTCGTACAGCTAAACCGGCGCATGCTGGGTATCACCGCAACCCAACTGCTGACCCGCCAGATTGCCGGTGACAACACCCCACCACACCAGGCCATCATTCCGTGCGAGCTGGTCATCGGCGAAACCACTGCCCCACCGCGCCCGCAGCCTCAGCAATAACTCCGCCAGATACAGAAACACAAGTGACGAAAGGAGTAAACCGCCGCCAAGACAATCCACTGAATACAAAAGAGGATTTCGTAATAGTTTGAGGAGTTTTGAAAATGCGTAAGCTTCAGATTGTACTCCTGGTATCCTTGCTGGTCGGCCTGCTTGGCATCGTGGGCACGGTTGCGCCGCAGGAAGAGATAGTACTGGATTTCTGGAACTGGTGGGGGGTTCAGCGTGAACCCCTGATGCAGGAAATCATCGGGCCATTTCAGGAAGAGCACCCCGGCGTCACCATCAACAACGTGGTACAGGGCTGGGATCGCCGGGCAGAGGTCGTCCTGACAGCGATGGCTGGTGGCGAACCGCCGGAGATCATGATGGCGACGCGCGCGGAAATCGTCCGCTTCGCCGCTGAAGGGCTGATCGTCCCCATCACCAAGTATGTCGAAGAAGATGGCCTTGACCTGAGCGCCTTCTATCCCTCTGAAATCGAAACGATGTGGTGGAACGGCGAACTCTACAGTATGCCTATGCCAACTGCGGGGGGCGAGACATCGTTCTACGTTTACAACAAGACACTGTTTGCCGAACACGGTCTCGATCCCGAAAATCCGCCAGCCACCTGGCAGGAACTGTGGGCAGCCAGCGAAGTGCTGAACCAGCGCAGCGGTAATGTGATTGACCTTATGGCTGCAGATATCGGGGTCAGCGGCAACGCCTTCCTGTCGTGGCTCTACACCAATAACGGCGCGCTCTACAGCGAAGACCTGCGCAGCGTGACCTTCAACAGCCCTGAAGGCGTGGAAACGCTCCAGTGGATGTACGACTATGTCCAGACTTTTTACGGTGGGGTCGAAAATCATATCGACTTTATGGCACAGACCACCGGGGAATCGGCTGAAAACCCGCTGTTCCAGGGACGGCAAGCCATCCAGTTCCCCAACGTGTCCATCTTCGGGCATCTGGCAACCTTCGCCCCTGATCTGGATTACGGTGTGGCACTGCGACCGTACAATGCGGACAATCCCGATGCGAGAAGCCAGGGCATCGCGCCGCTGGGCTTTGGCTGGGGTTATGTGATCCCTGCCGGCCTGAGTCCCGAAGCCGAAAGAGCTGCTTATGACTTCGTGCGCCGCATCACCTATGACATGGGCGAAGACGTGAAAGGCGGTTGCTGGTTCATGCAGGAGCAGGCCCGCCCATCACCGCTGATCGCCTGTAACGAAGACCCGGTCTTCTATGAACTCAACCCCAACTGGGACAACGTGAAAGCCGCCCTGGAAGCTGACATTGCGCTGCCCATCGTGCCGCCGCAGTCCCAGATTCAGAGCTTCATCACTGAATACGTCGATCTGGCGATGTTTGGCGAACTCAGCCCGCAGGAAGCACTGGATCTCGCTGCCGAAGAATCGCAGGCCGTGCTGGATGCATACTGGAGTTCAATCGAATGAGCGCACCTGTTCCCGATCAACGTACCGGGAATAGGCTGGGGGGCGTGGCTAGCGCCCCCCGCACAGCCTTTTCCTCCTGGTTCACGGGGATGCAGGCTGAAAAGTACATTGGTTACGTCTTCGTAGCGCCCTGGGTCATCGCCTTTCTCTGCTTCGAGCTGATCCCAACAGCGGCGGCCTTCTTCTTCAGCCTGACCGACTGGTCAGTCGTTGGGCAATGGAACTTCATCGGATTCGCCAATTACATCGAGATGTTTACCCGAGACCGGTTGTTTGCTCGATCAGTCGGCAATACCCTGTACTACGTCGTTTTTGCGGTGCCGCTCAATGTAACGATGGCGTTTCTGCTGGCGCTGCTGCTCAACGCCAAAGTACGCGGCCAGACTTTCTTCCGCACGATGTTCTACCTGCCCGCCCTGATTCCATCCGTAGCAGGGGCCATCGTGTGGATCTGGATTTTTGACACCAACAACGGCATCCTCAACTTCTTCCTGAGCCAATTGGGTATCGAACCTATTCGCTGGCTTTCCAGCCCACAGTGGAGCAAACCGGCGCTTATTATCATGAGTCTGTGGAGCATCGGCGCGGGTATGGTTATCTACCTGGCTGGATTGCAGAACATCTCGGAAGAACTTTACGAAGCCGCTGAGGTTGACGGCGCAAATCCATTGCAGCGGCTCATCCACATCACGATCCCATTGATGACGCCGACCATTTTCTTCAATCTGATACTGGGCATCATCAGTTCTTTCCAGGTGTTCAATTCAGCGTTCATTATGACCGGCGGCGGGCCGGTGAACAGCACGCTGTTCTACATGCTGCACATCTACGAGCAAGCCTTCACGCACTGGAAGATGGGTTATGCATCCGCCCTGTCGGTGGTCCTGTTCCTGTTCGTACTGGTGCTGACGCTGATCGTCAACCGCACCTCCAAACGCTGGGTGTTCTACGGTTGATGGAGGCATCCCCAGGCTTCCGAAAGTTAATCATGGGGTTTTTCTGATGTCAAAAACACCTGCTTTTCACCTGGGCCAGATACTGACTTACTTTATCCTCATTGCTGGCTCAATCACGGCTCTGATTCCCCTGGGCTGGTCAATTTCTACTTCCCTGAAAACCATTGACCAGCTAGCCGTGTGGCCGCCCCAGTGGATACCAAACCCGGTGGCATGGAACAACTATATCGACGTTTTCCAGCAGATTCCGGTGCTGCAATATTTCGGCAATACAATGGTCATCGTCACCGCCTGGGTGGTGGGAGGCGTCGTGACCTGCTCATTCGTCGCTTACGGATTTGCCCGCACGCAGTTCAAGGGGCGTGATACCCTGTTTCTCATCCTGCTCAGCACCCTGATGATGCCCTATGTGGTGCGCCTGATCCCGTTATTCATGATCTACAAAGAACTAGGCTGGATCAACACGTTCCTGCCCGTCACCGTGCCACAGTTACTGGGGCGCAATGCCTTCTATATTTTCCTGCTGCGCCAGTTTTTCATCGGCCTGCCGCACGAGCTAACCGACGCGGCGCGTATTGACGGCTGTTCACATTTCGGTATCTGGTGGCGTATCGTGCTGCCACTTTCCAAGCCGGCACTGGCAACAGTCGCCGTGTTTGCCTTTCAGGCTGCATGGGATGATTTCCTCGCGCCGCTGGTCTACATGGGTGGCAATCCTGACCTGCGCACGCTGGCGCTGGGGCTGTTTGCCTTCCGGGCTGCGCCGGGACAGGTCGCCATGACGCATCTATTGATGGCGATGTCGGTGATGATGATCATTCCGATATTGTTGATTTTCGCCTTCGGCCAGCGATATTTCATTCAGGGTGTGACCATGAGTGGGCTGAAAGGATAATGCCCGTTCTTCTGTTCCGGGTCAGAATACAGTAGCGTTTTACCCGGCACCGGGAGTACGGCATCTGGAACTTTTTTCAAAAAGGGAAAACAAACCATGAAGGAACGCCAGACAGATGTTCTCATTATCGGCGGCGGCACAGGCGGGGTAGCGGCAGCGCTGGCTGCTTTGCGACTCGGCAAACGAGTGATTATGACCGAGGAAACTGACTGGGTCGGCGGCCAGTTGACCGCGCAGGCTGTCCCACCGGATGAACACCCCTGGATCGAAACAACCGGCTGCACCCTCAGCTACCGGCGCTGGGCCGAATGTGTACGCGATTACTACCGGCGATATTATCCGCTGCTGCCGGAAGCGCGCGAACTGGTACATTTTAACCCCGGCAAGGGCAATGTCAGCCGCCTGTGTCACGAACCACGAGTCGCGCTGGCCGTGATTGAAGGGATGCTGGCCCCCTATCGCACCAGCACCCAGCTTGAACTCTTGCTGCGTCACCGGCCTGTCGCGGCTGAGACCGACGGCGATCGGGTGACGGCTGTTACCGTCGTGAACGATGTTACGGGTGAATCGCTCGTTCTGACTGCGCCGTACATAATCGACGCCACAGAACTGGGCGACCTGCTGGAACTGGCGAACGTCGAACACATTATCGGGGCGGAAAGCAAGTCCCAGACCAACGAACTGCACGCGCTGGATGGCGAACCTGATCCGCTCGATCAGCAGGCGATCACGTGGTGTTTTGCGATGGATTATCTGCCCGGCGAAGATCACACGATTGAGAAGCCGGCAGATTACGACTTCTGGAACAGCTACCAGGCAGATTTCTGGCCGGACAAGCAGCTAAGCTGGCATGACGTGAACCCCATTACGCTGGCTCCGCGCTACCGTGCCGTATTCGACAGCGATGGCAATACCGATTTCCGCCGCAACCACGATTTCTGGCATTACCGCCGCATCTTCTACAAGGGATATTACCCGGAAGGTCTGTTCCGCAGTGACATCACATTGGTGAACTGGCCGCAGATTGACTACTGGCTGGGGCCGCTGCTGGGCGTATCCGAGGAAGAAAAGCAGAAGCATTTGCGCGCCTGCCGCCAGTTGAGCTATTCGCTGCTCTACTGGATGCAGACCGAAGCGCCGCGACACGACGGCGGCTACGGTTATCCGGGTCTGCGGCTGCGGGCGGACGTAGTCGGTACAGATGACGGGCTGGCAAAATATGTCTACGTGCGCGAGGCGCGGCGTATCCAGGCAGAATTCACCGTGCTGGAAGAACACGTCGGAGTCGAACAGCGCGGCAACCTCAAGGGTGCTGAGATATTCCATGACTCCGTCGGCACAGGCAGCTACCGCATTGATTTGCACCCCAGCACCGCGCCACGCACCTATGTGGACATCAGCAGCTACCCGTTCCAGATTCCCCTTGGCGCGCTGCTGCCGGTCCGGGTGGAAAATCTGCTGCCCGGCTGCAAGAATCTGGGTGTGACCCATATCACCAACGGCTGTTACCGCCTCCATCCGGTAGAATGGAACATCGGTGAGGCCGCAGGCGCGCTGGCGGCCTATTGCCTGAACAAAAACCTCGCCCCGCGTCAGGTGCGCAATACGCCGGCGCATCTGGAGGATTTTCAGAATCTGCTGCGCGAAAAACTTGGCTTCGTACTGGAGTGGCCGGAATACGCCCGAATCACTCCCCGTTAGCGTCAGACCGGGCGGCACGTACCTGCCAGAGCAGCACCCGGCTACTGTGCCGCCACTCTGATCTTTAATTCTGCGTGGGCGAATTGAGTTCTGCCAGTTCTTCCGGGCTGGTATACTTCTGGATGATCCGCCATGATCCCCAGTTAACCACCAGCGCAATTGCCGAAAACAGGCACAGTATGGTGACCACTGGCGGAAGATACAGCCCGACCACAACCATCAGCAGCACGATACCCAAAACCAGAAACGACCAGAAAGGATGTCCCAGTACCAGCCTCAAGGACACGTTCAGCAGCCGGCGAAGCGGAAGATCAAACAGCACCAGCAGCGGCCATATATACAGGTTCGCCATTAGCACTGTCATGATCACAAAAATATTCACGCTGCTCATAATCAGAACCAGCAGGTTATCCGGCCCCATCAAAGCAAAAGCCCTGAAATTGAAAATCACGATGATGCCAATAACCACGTCAATGACAGCAATAACGGTGCTTTTCAACCACTGCCGGCGCATGGTTCCGAAAAATCGGGAGAATAATTCCGTGTCTTTGCCCCGGACCCAGGGGGCAAGCGTGGCAAACAGTCCGGCAGTTGCCGCCGGTAAAGTAATGATGATAGCCGCAAACGCCACCCACATGAGATTCGCCATCAGGAATGTGGCGACACGATCAATCGGCGAACCCGGCTCCGGTATCAGACTGGGCATATTCATCGGCAATACCCCGGGACAATTATCAGAAGCGGCTGAATTTCTGCCATCTGACCCCACGTTGTGCAAGATGCAAGCGAATTATTACCCTTTTCGCCCCCTTGATGCAAGGTCGATAAAAATCGCACAGTTTGGCAAAGTATGGTATATAAGATGCTCATTCACAGGGACAGCATCAGAAACCTATGGTAGCTTCCAGAGAAAAACGCCCTACGATACGTGATGTCGCCCGCGAAGCCGGCGTATCCTACCAGACGGTATCAAGAGTGCTTAACAACCAGCCAAAGGTATCGCTCGAAACCCGTAAGCGGGTGCTGGAAACGATGGAGCGTTTGGGTTACCAGCGCAATCTCGCCGCGCAGATGCTGACAACGCATCGATCCCAGACGCTGCAAATTGTCGCTGTCGATGCGACCTTTCCTATCGAACTGCATTCGGTCACCCACTCTGCCAACGAAGCCGGCTACCTGTCGTTTTATGTCGAATGCACACGAGAAACGCTGGCGCGAACATTCGACATTGCGGCGTCACGTCTGGTTGATGGCATCTATCTGCACGCACCCAAGCTACATATTGCTGATGACGAACTCGTCAGAATCAGTCACGGCATTCCGCTTGTCCGACGCGATTACGCAGTTGACTCGAACCTGACATGGGTTGGCTTTGACCAGCTTGAGGCCGGCCGGATGATCGTGCAGCACCTCATTGATCTTGGGCACTGCCACATCGCCGAAATCACCGGATCGATCGATTTTATCAACCCTCTGTTTCGCCACGAGGCATACGTTGCCACCCTGACCGCTCATGGCCTGGAACCCGGGCCAAGCCTTGCCGGGGACTATTCGACCCACGCGCTTGCCATGAAAACCGGCTATGAAAGAACCTGCCAGCTTATCCGCAGTGGGGCCAGATTCACGGCGCTGATTGTCGGCAACGATAAAATGGCAATCGGGGCGCTGCACGCCCTGCGCGAACACAACCTGCGCATCCCGGAGGATGTATCAGTCGCTTCGTTTGACGATGCGCCCCATGCGCAGTATATGGCTCCCCCGCTGACCGTCGTCGAATTCGACTTTCCGTTACAGGATCGGCTTGTGTTTCAGCATCTGTTTGAGCGTATCGAAAATCCAGAGGCCGAACACGTTCAGCATGTGCTCATGCCCAACCTCATCATCAGAAAGAGTACCGCCCCGGTTTCGGACTGACTACCGACTGCCGGTGAAGATGGGATTGGTTACAGCCCGTAAACTGCCGGTCTGATCGCGGACTTCGACCAGACACCAGTGCTTGCCCGCCAACGCCCATGACCTTTCGCCGCCGGATGCCGCTTCGTCCGCTTCACGGACTTCGCCATCCACAATCAAACGTACCACATCACCGGAGCGACAGTTCGACCACTCAAGATGAATGGCGCAGTCTTCGCTGTGCATACTATCGCCCATCATGACCGACTCGCCGGCATCTGACGTACCGGTCAGTGCCAGTTGCGGCCCGCTGCTCAGATAGAGATGGCCGCGCCGCACTGCATCGAGAATGGCCTGTTCAGTGAGAGCTTCGGCGTACACCACGTTAAAACCATAGTCACGCACGGACGGGCCATGAATGTCAGTTCCCACAGTTGCAGCCAGCCGATGCCCCTTATTCAGCCAGTTGTACCAAAGTTGCAGCGACCCGGGGTTATTGCTGCCGCTGGTCCAGTGTTCATTCCACACTTCGACCACCCGCGCCGGCCCCGGCATGAAGTCCGCATATTCCCACTGACAGCCTGTACATACCGGGTCGCCGGGGCACATGGGATGCGCGATGACAAAGAGACCGCCCGCTGCTTCGACTTCCCGAAAAATATCGGTCATCGTGCGTTGATCCGAGTCCACCCGCCAGTCGATTAGGTTGCGCACACCAAGCGCCAGTGCGTGCCCATAAAACGTCGTGAATTCAAACCCACCCATTGTCAGCAGGTCATCGGTAGCGTAACTATCCATCTCGGCCAGGGCAGAGACCGTATTATGGTCGGTCAGGGTCACAAAGTCGAGCTGGTGATCGCGCGCAAACTGCACCAGTCCATCGACATCCCAACTCCCGTCAGAATGAATCGTATGGCCGTGCAGGTCACCCCGGAACCAGCCCGGACCGCGCGGATTGGTCGAGCCGGGTTTCCATTCGACCACCGCAGCGGCCGGCGCTTCGCCCTGAGTGATGCTGATTTTCAGGTCGTACTCAACCGTCGAACCTGCGTTTATCAGATTGGTGTTGACCATCACATTCCATTCGCCAGGCGGCAGCACACCCGGCAGATAGCCCGGCGTTGCTGCTGTGGGGCTGATCGAAACCTGCTGATTTGGCTGACCACGATGCCCGGTTCCTCGTTCACGCTGCGGATCAAACAGGCTGAGAGTCAGAAGATTGCCATACTGGCCGGCCCGCTTCGGCGCATACTCGAAATCAATATCGATTTTGACGGCGCCTTCTGGCACGCGAAACGGATGTGAAATGTGGCGATGGTTATCCTGCTCAGTCAGGGTTCCATGCAGGTGCATTATTTCCTCCAGGGATGATGTTCATGATTATTTTCATCTGCTACAATGTCGCTCGTTTACCGGGTAGATCATAAGCTGGACGGCATGAAACGAGACGAGAGATTACAGGCCATCCTGTCACTGCTTGATGAAAAGGGTCAGGTCGAAGTCGATGAACTGGCCTCCTACTTTGCGGTTTCTCCCGAAACTATCCGGCGCGACCTTTCCATATTGTCCGAACAGGCTCTACTGCGCAAGGTCCACGGGGGCGCAGTCAAGTTCCAGACAGCGCAGGAAACTTCCTTCACATTGCGCACCCAGCACAATCTGGCCGAAAAACTGTCGATTGCAGAATACGCAACGCAGTTTGTGAATCCGGGCGACAGCCTGTTCATCAACGGCGGAACCACCACCGCCGCCTTTGCGCGGAAAGTCACCCAGGTCGTGGATCATCTCGTCGTCATTACCAATTCGCCCGTGGTTGCCAATGAATTCTGGAACAAAGGTGAGCATAACCATCAAATCTACCTGCTTGGCGGCAGTTACGACGGCGCTGACATGGATACTGTCGGAAATGCGGTGATTGAGCAGATTCGACAGTTTCACACTGACCACGCCTTTCTGACTGTCGGCACGGTGAGTGCTGACCAGGGTCTGATGGATTACCGGATCGAGACAGCCCAGATCATACGGGCCATGCAGCAGCAAGCCCGACGCACCACTGTACTGGCAGACAGCAGCAAGCTGGGCCGCTCCGCGCTTGTGACCGCCTGCCATCTGGATGCTGTTCACCGGCTCGTAACCGACAGTCTACCGCCTGACGATCTGGCGCAGGCCCTGGACAAGGCTGGCACGCGGCTCTTTGTCACGCGGCGCATCGGGTAAGCTCCAGAAACCGCGCTCAAAACTCATTCATCCTTCATATCAAATCCGCCTGTTGGATGCATTTGTCATTGCTCATTCGGGCATGTTGACAGCCAGATTGTACCAATTTCTTGACCATTTAGTCATTATTTGGTAGACATAATGCCTATTCGGGCAAAATGCTCACTTTTCTTAAAGCCGAATTAAAAACCTGAGGTGATATCACATCCCGGTAACAGGCGCTGGGCTTTTATGTCAGCGCACAAAATCTCTTATTTACTTTTTGGAGGAAATAATGGGCAACAAAGGTTTAAGTCGGCGGGAGTTTTTGAAGGTGGCTGGGGCGACAGGGGCTGGCGCTGCGATGAGCAGCATCGGAATCCCGGCTGTGGTATCCCAGGTTGGGGATTACGATCTGAGCGATCCGGCTCAAGTTGGTGAGGCGCTGAAAGCGGAAGGTGCGCGGGTCGTAATTCACAGTTGGGGCTTTTCCGGGCTGCCGGAAACGACACTGATCCCCAAATTCGCAGAATATACCGAGCGGCTCTATGGTGTCCCGGTAGAGCTGGAATGGCAGACCGGCAATTTCGGCAACTTCCTGACCGAGCTGCCGCTGGCAGGCCGCCATATTCGGGAGCTGGGCATTGATGTACTTGACAAGGAAGAAGAAAGTTACGCCCGCATCATGGCGCTCGAATGGGGCGAACCGGTAGATATGGAGCAGTATCGTCCACTGCTGCAAAACGTGTTCAAAGTCGAAGACCCTTACATCTTCCGCGAAGAAGGTCTCGAAGTTAACGGAGGCAACATCTACGGCGTCGTCTATCAGGGCTACGAATGGCTTCAGGCCATCCTGCGCAAAGATAAGGTCGATATCGCCAATTATGTCGATTGGACCGATCTGGCGCGCGATGAGATGGTCGAAAAAGGCATTAACTATGCCTTTAACGACTCGCGCGGGCATTTTGTCTTCATGGGCATTCTCAATTCGCTTATCAAACAGGGAATCATCAGCGGTGAACTGTGGTCGCAAGAAGCCTGGGAAGCCGGGATTACCTGGTGGGGCGAAAACATGGAAGACAAGATTCTGCGCTACGGGGACATCGGCAATGACCCGACCATGCGCCTGACGCTCCAGACCGGTGAGGCCTGGTGGGCCGGCCTGTGGGGCGTTTACACCCGCGAACTGCTGGGCACAGACTGGAACCAGCAGGATGACGTTCTGGCGCCGTTTTACCCGGCATCGGGCATCGCAGCCAATCGCGAAACCATGACGCCTGTTGCCGGAGCCGATCACCCTGTCGCAGCCCGTATCCTGATTGACTGGTTCGTGACCAGCGAGTTCCAGCACCTCGGCTGGTACAAGGAATCGCCGGGCGACGAAGGGGCTGTCAATCGCTGGGGAGTAACCCCGGATAAATACCTTGTCGTCTACGCCGGTGGTGTGATGCCAGAGCACCGCGCCGTCATGCCGGACTGGGCCAAACCCTACTACCCGGAAGACCCCGGCAGCCTGATCCTGCCGATCAACTGGGAATGGTACACGCCCAACACCGAATGGATTTCCCGTACCTACGACCGCATCGTTCAGGGAATCTAGACGGGGACACCGGCTGTGGGTATCACCGAGCATGTCGACCGGGTGGACAGGCGCTTGTCCGCCCACCCGGTCCCACTAAAAGAACGATTCCAGATATGGCGTCAGCGTTACGGTGAAACCGCCCTGCTGCTTTCCCCCCTGCTGCTGTATATGGGGTTGGTATTCGCTGTCCCGATTCTCTTTCAGATCGCGTTTGGATTTTATTCACGCGAGCTGTATCGCGGGGTGCTGTGGCGGCCCGTACCCGATTTCACGCTGGAAAATTTCGCCCGTGCGTTCAACCCTGAGGAAGTCTACATCGACAGCCTTGTGTGGACAGTCGGCGTCGCATTTTTTACGTCGGCGCTTTCGATCTCGCTGTCCCTCCCTGTCGCCTACTTTCTTGCACGCTACAATCCCTTCGGCAAATCCCTGATCGAGCTTTCGTTTCTGCTGCCTGTTTTTGGGGAGATATTCACCCTGTTCGCGCTGGCCTACGCCTTCGCACCGCAGGGGCCGGTCAACTGGCTGCTGATGGGCCTCGGTCTCATTCAGGAGCCGGTGCGCTTCATCGGATCGCCGCTGGTCGTGATTATCTGGATGTCTGTGCCAACACTTTCGGTGCTGTTGATTCGCAGCGCACTGGTCGGGGTGGATGTGATCTACGAGGAAGCGGCACAAACCATGGGGGCCAATGCCTTCCAGACTTTCCGCAAGGTCACGATTCCGCTTGCCAAGCGTGGCATCATGGGTGCGCTGCTGCTGAGTGTCTCGTCAGGTGTAGGCATTTTTACGCTGCCGCTGGTGCTCGTTGGGCCATACAATAACTGGCTGGGTAACAAGATTCACCGTGAAGTCACACCTTTCTTCAACTACCCGATGGCGTCTGCTCTGGGTGTGATCCTGACCGCAGTATCGGTGATCTTCCTGTACCTGTACCTGCGCACTCAGGAGGGAGGAGAGGATCGATGAGACTGCCGCGCTATATCATGGTCATTCTGAATATCTACGCGCTGATGCTGGCTGGCATCATGATCTGGCCGGTCATCCAGATGATGTTAACCTCGGTCACGTCCGATGTAGTCTTCCCGCCCCGCAACTTCTCGCTAGCGGCATTTGAGCGGGTGCTGTGGGATGGGTTCTTCAAGTCGATGGGGGTGAGCCTGCAGCTTGGTCTGTGGTCAACACTGCTGCTCATCGCCATCTGTCTGCCGGCGGCGTACGCGCTTGAGCGTAAACGATTTCCCGGTCGCAGTCTGCTGGGGGCGGTCATCTTTGTGCCAAACATCTTCCCCTCGATCACCTACGTCATCGCTATCGGGGTTTATGTGGCGATCTACTTCATCGGCCTGCGTGGTGAGTTTCCCATCATCGTGGTCGCAACAGCGATGGGGGCCATTCCACTGGTGGTCCGCACTATTCAGGGATCGCTGGCAACCACCGACGAAGTCTATGAAGAAGCCGCGCTGGTGATGGGCGCCAATCCGCTGCGCACGTTTTTCAAAATCACCCTGCCGCTGATCGCTCCAGGAGTGATTACAGCCGCGACCATTGCATTTACCTTCAGCGCCACCAACTTCCTTGCCCCCTGGATTCTAGGCGCGAAAGAACCACCTGTCGCGGTTTACATCTACCGTGATGTGGAACGACTGGGTTTCACACCACAGTTGGCTGTCCAGGTGTTGGTGATGGAGTTCATCATTCTCGGTATCATTCAGGCGCTGTACCTCATATTCCGTAAACAGTTCCGGGGCGTATTCGCTTAAGGCCGGACCTGCCTGAAAATAAATCGACTTGCCACGATATTTGAGGATAGCAGTCAATGGCAAATGTGCGTATTAACGAATTGGTCAAACGTTTTGACCAGGTATTCGCCGTCGATCATGTCAGTGTCGAAATCCCCGAAGGGTCGCTGACGGCCATCCTGGGACCATCTGGGTGTGGCAAGACGACACTGCTGCGCTGTATCGCCGGGCTGGCGATGCCGGACAGCGGGCAGATTTTTATCGGCGAAAAAGATGTCACGCGGCTGGAGCCGTTCAAGCGTAACCTGGGTATGGTGTTCCAGCGTCCGTCGATGTTCCCACACATGACCGCATTTGAAAATATTGCCTGGGGACTGCGGCTGCGCAACTGGCCCAAGCGGGATGTCGCGCCGCGCGTGCACGAAATGCTGCAACTGGTCCATCTTGACGGGATGGAAAACCGGACAGCCCGCCAGCTTTCAGGTGGGCAGGCGCAGCGGGTGGTGATCGCGCGGGCGCTCGCGCCGGAACCCGATCTGCTGCTGCTGGATGAGCCGCTGAGCGCGCTTGACGCCAAGCTGCGCGACGAACTGATTCTGGAAATCGCGGAGATTCATCGCAAAACCGGCTGCACGACCATCCTGGTGACCCATGACCAGGGTGAAGCCTTTACGATTGCCGATAACGTCCTGCTGATGAACGCGGGGCGTATCGAACAGCAGGGCGCTCCCATCGACATTTACCAGAACCCGCGCACACTGTTCAGCGCGACCTTCATTGGCACAAACAACTTCCTGCCCGGTGTAGTGCTGGAAGGCGGCAGCGAAGTCGTCGTCAGGATCGAGGCGCTCGATATTATCTTCCGCACCCAATCCAGTTGGAAAGAGTTCGAGCCGGGCGATCTGGTCTGGGTATGTATGCGTGCTGATGACATCGACATCATCAGCGAGGATCGCGCCAGCAGCTACCGCAACACCATTCAGGTCGGGGTCGATCATGCCTCGCTGACCGGCGGCATCGTCATCATTGAAGGCCGGCTGGCCGATCAGCCTCTGCGCATCCACGTGGGGGGCAGCCAGCGATTCAACCTGCTCGACTCCGCCGGCAAAACCATCGTCTGCGGCCTGAGCCACATCGCTCTGATCCCGCGCGAGGATGGCAGACAGGCGTCCAACAATGGTGCGGTGTCCAGTCTGCTGACGACCACCCCGCTGGAAAGGCACTGATCCAATGTCATGTCGGCCATATGTCATCCGCTGTCCGGAAAACATACCGATGGCCTTTCGCCACGCAATGGGCGCCGATGCCATTATGGCCGATTGCCCGGACATTCTGCGCTCACTTGTCGCTGGCAGACAGGCAGCAGGCACGCCGACATGACGCGCTTTATCATTGGGCTTGACCAGGGGACAACCGGATCATTCGCCGCCCTCGTGGATGACGCCGGCAGCCGGGTCAGCAGCGCCTATCGAACGCACACTCAGTTCTATCCCCATTCCGGCTGGGTTGAACAGGACCCCATCGAACTGTGGCAGCACGCGTGCGATCTGCTCAATCAGGTGATGCACGAAGCAGGCGTCGATGCACGCGACATCGCCGGTATTGGCCTTGCCAATCAGGGCGAAAGTATCGTGATGTGGGATCGGCAGACGGGAGAGCCACTTTCCCGCGTGCTGGTATGGCAGGATACCCGCACCCAGTCCCTCATCGAGCAACTGGCTGAGAATCCCGAAACTGGCGCGGAAGTCTGCCGACGCACCGGCCTTAAACTCGATTCGTACTTCTCCGCCAGTAAAATCCGCTGGCTGCTGGATAACACACCTGCCGCGGCTGATCTTGCCCGTACCAATCGCCTCGCCTGTGGCACACTCGATAGCTGGCTTATCTGGAAGCTGACCAAAGGCCACTCGTTTGTCACCGATGTTTCAACAGCCTCGCGCACGCTGCTGTTCAACATCCATATGCTCACATGGGATAACTGGCTGCTGGGTCTGTTCAACATCCCGCGCGAGATACTGCCAGAAGTGCGCCAAACCACAGGTGAATTCGGCTGTGTCCGGCATCCTGATCTGCTGTGCCGGGGTGCGCCAATCATTGCCAGCATGGTCGACCAACCCGCCGCCATGATCGGACAGGGATGTCTTGACTCCGGGCAGATCAAGGCCACCTATGGAACCGGCTGCTTCATCAACCTCAACACCGGCTCAGTCCCGGTTACCAGCAAACACAGCCTGCTCACTCTGCTGGCATGGCAGCGTCAGGATCAGCCAACCTATGGGCTGGAGGGCGGTGTCTTTACAGCAGGGGCCAGCCTGAACTGGCTGCGCGACCAGCTTCATTTTGTAGCTGACACACCCTCCGTTGACGCACTGTGTACCAACCTCACCGATTCCGGCGGAGTCATGTGGGTTCCGGCACAAATAGGACTTGGCGCGCCTTATTGGAACCGGAATATTCGGGGGGCGTGGCTGGGTATCAGCCTGGCGACCACCCCAGCAGAGTTGATTCGCGCCATGCTGGAAGGTATCGCGGCGCAGGTGGCCCAGATCATAGCAGCCATGGTCGATGATACCGGACTGGTGATTGAGGCGCTGCGTGTGGATGGCGGCCTGACCGGCAGCACCACGCTGATGCAGCTACAGGCTGATCTGCTGGGCTTTCCGGTGGAAGTCGTGGCAAATTCCGAAGCGACGGCGGCAGGCGTGTGCGCGCTGGCAGCGCGGGCAGCCGGTCTGTGGGCTGACGACGACATGATTCGCCAGCAGGTGCATATCGTACAGACTCACGAGCCTGCCATCTCCGCCGACGAACGACAGGCATTTCTTAACCGCTTTGACAGAGCCATTCGCCATCTGGAGGCGTGGCATCAAGATGAATAACGACGACAAACTGATTTACGATGTGGCAATTATTGGTGCGGGGGTCGTTGGCTGCGCTGTGGCCCGCGAACTGGCTCAGTATGATCTGCGCGCTGTGCTGATCGAAGCAGCCAGTGATGTTGGTGCGGGCACAAGCAAAGCCAATACCGCCATTCTGCATACCGGCTACGATGGCAAACCTGGATTTCTGGAAACCCGGCTGCTGCGGCGCGGTTACGATCTGCTCAATGAGTATGGCCCTCAGGCCGGTATTCCTATCGAGCATACGGGCGCGCTGCTGGTGGCCTGGACTGACGAGCAGTTGCAGTCGCTGCCGGCTATCCGCGAAAATGCTCACCGCAACGGCGTTACCGATGTGGACTTCATCTCGCTGGACGAACTTTACCGGCGCGAGCCACATCTCGGTCCGGGCGCGCTGGGCGCACTGGAAGTACCTGGCGAATCGATCATTTGCCCGTTCACACCGCCGCTGGCCTTTGCGACACAGGCCGTCATCAACGGCGTCGAACTGCGCCTGAACAGCCCGGTGCAAGCCATCGAGGAAGAAGCCGACTTCTATGCGCTTCACTGTCCCAGCGGGTTGATCCACTGCCGCTACATCGTCAACGCGGCGGGGTTGGAATCGGACACGATCAATGCCATGCAGGGTCATGATGAATTCCACATTGTCCCCCGGCGCGGCGAACTGATTGTCTTCGACAAAATGGCCAGCCCGCTGGTCAGACACATTCTGATGCCTGTGCCCACCCGGACCACCAAAGGCGTCATGATCTGCCCGACGGTGTTTGGGAATATCCTGCTGGGGCCAACTGCTGAGGACATCCAGGACCGCACCGCAGCCGAAACAACCGAAGCAGGATTAGCTGCCATCCTCGACAAAGGGCGCCAGATTCTACCTGAACTGATGGAGCATGAAGTTACTTCGACCTATGCCGGACTGCGCGCTGCAACCGAGCACAGCGATTATCAGATCATCCTGCACGCCAAGCAACGATACCTGTGCATCGGTGGCATTCGCTCCACCGGTCTGAGCGCATCAATGGGCATCGCCGAATATGCGCTGGAGCAACTCGAATCTGCCGGGTTGAAACTGAAGCGCAAAGGCGAATTTTTGCCTGTCAGAGTGCCCAATATAGGCGAGGCATCACCGCGCCCCTATCAGCGCGACGATATGATCCGCGCTAACCCGGATTATGGGCGCATCATCTGCCACTGCGAGCGTGTGACTCGTGGCGAAATACTGGACGCTACCCAAACAGTTATTCCCGCGCGCAGTTTTGATGCGCTGCGCCGCCGCACCCGCGCTCAGATGGGCCGCTGCCAGGGTTTCTACTGCTCGGCAGAGGTCACGGCGCTGCTGGCTCAGGCTACCGGGCAACCTGTCGAGCGCCTGCTGGCGCTGGAGCACTGAGATGCAGTCCTCTCAGACCGATGTTCTTATTGTTGGGGCCGGGCCAGCCGGGCTGGCGGCGGCTATCGAACTGCGCAAACGTGGCGCTGGCAGGGTGCTGGTGGTGGACCGGGAAAAACAGCCGGGAGGCATCCCACGCCACTGCCACCATACGGGCTTTGGCCTGCGTGATCTGCACCGGGTGCTAACCGGCCCGGCGTATGCGGCACGTTATGTCCGCGAAGCCGAAAAACTTGGTGTAGACATCGAGACTGAAACGAGCATCACAGGATGGCGCGAAGCAACCTGCCTGACTGCTACCCGGCCCGATGGACTCGCTGAGATCAGGGCCAGAGCCGTTGTGCTGGCAACCGGCTGCCGCGAGCGCCCGCGCAATGCCCGGTTGATTCCCGGCAGTCGCCCAGCGGGCATCTTCACCACTGGCGCGCTGCAGAATTTCGTCTACGTACATCACCACCCGGTAGGCAAACGGGCGCTGGTGATTGGGGCCGATCATGTCGGTTTTTCGGCAGTGATGACTCTGAAGCACGCACGCGCTGATGTGGTGGCAATCGTCACCGATTTGCCCCGCCATCAAAGCTACTTTGCCTACAAACTGGTAAGCGCAGATCGCTACCGCGTCCCATTGTGGACGAATCTGAAAGTAACCCGCATTTTGGGAAATAAGCGCGTGGAGGCTGTTGAACTAACCGATGTCCGTACCGGCAGCGTCCGCCAGATCGAATGCGATACGGTGGTCTTTACCGGTAACTGGATTCCCGACTACGAACTGAGCAACGCCGGCGGCATTGTGATTGACTCAAATTCCCGTGGCCCACGAGTCAATCTCAGCCTTCAGACTTCTCTGAGGGGTGTTTTTGCTGCCGGCAACCTGATCCACGCCGCCGAAACGGCTGATGTGGCCGCACTGGGGGGGCACGCCGCTGCCAGAGCAGTAGCCGACTATCTACGGGACGGAAATTGGTGCGCGGAATCTTCTGTCCCAATCGAGATCGAAGCTCCGCTAGCCTGGGTTTCGCCACAGACGATCAGCCCAGACAGCCACACCACCCCGCACGGCCATTTCATTCTGCGCACTGCCCAAATCCTGTACGGCGCGACTCTTACTGTCTGGCAGGGCGATCAATGTCTATGGCAGCAGCGGTATCGCAGGCTCATCCCAAATCTGCCGGTTTATCTGCCAGATCGCTGGCTCAGACAGGTTGATGCCACAGCCGGGCCGGTGCGTTTCGAGCTAAACTGAAAGGCTTCTTGACAGAAACAGAGCCAGTGACTACATTCGACCCGGCCTATGGATTTCATGCATCAGAAAGCTGCCGGAACCTATGATCGAACTGCGGGGCATTACCTGGGATCACCCACGCGGCTACCAGTCGGTGGTCGCCAGTACAGAGCAGTACCCGGGCCAGATTCGGGTGGCATGGGAGGCACGCTCGCTCAAGGATTTCGGAGACGCCCCGGTTGACAAACTGGCCGAGCAGTACGACCTGCTCATCGTGGATCATCCCCACGTCGGCGCAATCGCCGCCAGCCGCTGCCTGCTGCCACTGGATGAGTATATTCATGTCGATACGCTAAATACGCTGGCTTTGCAGAGCGCCGGCCCCAGCCATGCCAGCTATTATTATGCCGGACATCAGTGGGCACTGGCGGTTGATGCGGCCATGCAAACCAGCGCCTGCCGGCCTGACCTGCTGGATGAACCACTACCGCAAAACTGGGAAGCGGTGATCGCATTGGGCCAACGGCTATCGACTCGCGGGTGTTACATCGCCATGCCGCTGGTCCCAACCGACTGCATTTGCAGCTTCCTCTCGCTGTGTGCCAGTCTCGGCAGCCCACCCGGCCAGAACAGGCAACTAGTCCCACGCGATACCGGGATACAGGCGCTGACCTTGCTGCATCGTATCCTGACTGTTGCCCACCCCGACAGTCTGACCTGGAACCCAATCCAGATGCTCGACCACATGAGCAGCAGCCATGAGGTGGCCTACTGCCCCCTGACCTTCTGTTATACGAATTACGCCCGCACCGGCTACAAGAAACACATTGTTCACTTTCATAACATACCCGGCGTGCGGGGCGCCATCCTCGGCGGCACGGGGATTGCGGTATCCGCAAGATGCCCCTACCCGGCGGAGGCCGCTGCCTATTGTGCGTGGCTGTGCAGCGCCGAAGTCCAGCGCACGGTATACTTTGAAGCTGGCGGGCAGCCAGGCAATATCCGGGCATGGACGGACCCAGCAGCCAATGCGCAGACACATGATTTCTTCACTAATACGCTCGCTACGCTTCAGCAAAGTTACGTGCGTCCACGACATGCAGGATACGTGACGTTTCAGGAGCAGGCAGGCCATGTGATACATACTTTCCTGCGCGGCAGGATCAGTCCAGAAAGCTGTCTTAATGAACTGGAAGCCCTGTTTCAGCAAAGTCTCGCCAACAACCCGGCGTAACGTCGGAGACTGGCACACAAGGAGGTAGCTACGTATGAAAATGGCCCTCGAAGGCGTGCGGGTCATTGACTTCACTCAGATGATGCTTGGCCCCTGGGGCACGCAGTTTCTCGGCGATATGGGGGCAGAAGTCATCAAGATCGAACGTCCACGTGTGGGCGAATGGGAACGCAGCCTGCCCGCGATGGGCGAATTTGTCGGTGGCGAAAGCCCGTTTTTCCTCGCCATGAACCGAAACAAGAAAAGCCTGACCGTCAACCTGAAGGACCCGCGCGGCAGGGAGATTATTTACCAGCTTGTCAAGACAGCGGATCTTGTAACGGAAAACTTTCGGCCCGGCGTTCTGGATAAGCTGGGGTTAGGCTATGAAGACCTCAGAGCTGTCAATCCATCCATTGTTTACGTTGCCGGAAGCGGTTATGGGCCTGATGGCCCTTACGTCACCAGACCGGGGCAGGACCTGCTCATTCAGGCCATGTCCGGGTTAGCCGCGAACACGGGCAAAGCCGGTGACCTGCCAACCCCGGCCGGCACCTCATTCGTTGATGCCAGCACCGCGCTGATGCTCGCCTTTAGTGCGATGGTTGCCCTGTTCCACAAAGAGCGCACCGGCGAAGGCCAGCGCGTCGATGTCAACCTGTTCAGCACTGCCATCGCCCTGCAATGTCAGGAACTGGTCGCCTTTATGAACATCAGCAAACGCTGGCAGCGCAGCGCATCCGGGATCGGCAGTCCCTGGCTGGCAGCCCCTTTCGGCATCTACCAGACCCAGGATGGTTACATCGCCATCTCTATTAACTCGCTGGCAGCACTTGGCGAACTACTGGAACTGCCGCAGCTTGCAGCCTACGACTCGCCTGAGCTGTCGTATGAAAAACGCGACGAAATCAAGCCCATCATTCAGGAACGGGTTAAGACCAACACGTCGGCGCACTGGGTAGAACTGCTGAGCACGCGCGATCTGTGGTGCGCCCGCGTGCAGAATTTCGATGACCTGATGAACGACCCGCAGGTCAACCACAACGAACTGATCCAGACTATCGATCATCCGGTTGCCGGGCCGATTCGGGTGATCGGGATTCCGGTCAGATTCAGCGAAACGCCGGGGACAATCCGGCTGCACCCGCCTCTCGTCGGCGAGCATAACGACGCGATCCTGAGCGAACTGGGTTACTCAGCCGAACAGATTGACCAGTTCAAAGCTGAAGGGGTGATCTGAGCATGGCACTGGTGGAATACACGCAGCATGGCGACACGATTGCCATTCTGACATTCAATCGCCCGGAGAAAATGAATGCGTTGAATCCGGCGCTGCTGGCGGAATTTGTTGAGCATCTGAAGCGAATCGAGGTTACGCCAGCGATACGGGTCGTGATACTGACAGGCGCGGGCGAAAAAGCCTTCGTGGCTGGCGCGGACATCGCCGAATATGCCGGGCATAACGTTGAGGCTTTTGTCGAATTTCAGTTCAACGGGCGCAAAATAAACGACTATCTGGAACAATTTCCCAAACCTGTCATCGCTGCGGTCAATGGCTATGCACTTGGCGGCGGCTTTGAGATAGCCCTGTGCTGTGATGTCATTATCGCCAGCACGAATGCGCGCTTTGGCCTGCCGGAAGGGCTGTTGGGTCTGTCGCCCGGCGGGGGCGGAACCCAGCGTCTCACACGGGCGGTGGGCCGGTATGTCGCCGCCGATGTGCTGCTTTCAGGCCGCCGCCTGAGCGCCCAGCGTGCTTATGAATTAGGGCTGGTGGCAGAAGTGACGGAGCCAGAAAATCTGCTGTCCAAAGCCATCGAAAAAGCGGAATATATGCTCAAGATTGCGCCACTTTCAGCGCGGGAGATGAAACGGCTCATCCGCATCGGCATGGATGCCGCCCTGCCGACGGGGCTGGCCCTCGAACAGGAAGTCCTGTTCCGGCTCTTCAACACCCAGGATGCCGCCGAAGGCATCCGCGCTTTTCTGGAAAAACGCGAACCGAATTTTGAGGGGAAATAGCGATGGCACGTCTCGATAATAAAGTGGCGGTTGTGACCGGCGCAGCAATGGGCATCGGCAAAGCGACAGCCTGGCTCATGGCGCAAGAAGGGGCGCGGGTCGCTATCGGCGATATTAATGACACCGAAGGCGAAACAAGCGCACAGGCAATACGAGATAACGGTGGAGAAGCATTTTTTCGGCATACCGATGTCACCAGTACGGAACAGGTCCGGGAACTTATTGAAGCCGCTGTCGAACGGTATGGCAAGCTGGACATCCTGGTCAACAACGCGGCAATCGCCGTAGCGGGTACAGCCGCCGATATGAGTGAGGAGGACTGGAACCGGGTTATCAACACCAACCTGACCAGCGTGTGGCGCGGTATGAAATTCGCCCTGCCACACATGCTCCAAAATGGTGGTGGTTCCATCGTAAATGTCAGTTCGGTGCAGAGTCTGCTGGGATTTTCCGGCTGGGCAGCCTATGCAGCGGCGAAAGGTGGCATCAATGCCCTGACGCAGCAGGCGGCTGTCGATTATTCGCCCCGCAATATCCGCATCAACGCAGTCGCTCCCGGCACCATCATGACACCGATGAATGAGCGTATCTTTGAGGAAACTGAAGATGCCGAGACGTTGATCGCCACCTGGAACAGTATGCACGCTCTGGGACGCTTCGGCCAGCCAGAGGAGGTTGCCCAACTGATCGTTTTCCTGGCATCCGACGAGGCGTCGTTCATCACCGGCGAAGTCGTGCGCGTCGATGGCGGCATGACAATCAAGGGTAGCTGACACCAACCCGCAGGCAAAACATGACCGCGCAGAAATTTATCACCAACCCCGGACCGGATACCATACCCCGGACTGCTGATGTGCTTGTGATTGGCGGCGGTCCTGCCGGGACGGCAGCACTCTGGGCAGTTGAACGATTGGCCCCCGGCACACGAACGGTGCTCATCGAAAAGAGTGACCGTCTGGGGGCAGGCAGCACGCTGGCTTCGCTCGAAAATTATCGTTCCTGCTGGCCTGCACTCTGTCTGGCCCGGCAGATGCAGCGCAGTATCGATGTGTTTCACCAGGCAGACGAATATCTGGGAGAAGGCGCATCCCTGTCGATTGCCCTCAAACAGCGAGGTTACCTGTTTTGCGCGTTTAATGAGGCTCAGGCGGCTGTCTACCAGGCAGATGTCAGGCGGCTGCATGGCATCGGTCTGACGCATATCGAATATCTCGATGCCGACGAAGTTGCCTATCGCTTCGGCTGGGTAGGTAGAAATGTCATCGCCGCCAAATATGATCCGGTTGCCGGCTGGCTCGATTCCAACGCGCTGATCTACCGCTATGCGCAGAGCGCGCCATCAGCCCGCATCCTGCTGGGAATACCGGAAGTCCTGATCCAAACAAGCGGCGGACGTGTCAAGGGCGTCAGAACCCCAAATGGCGATATTGCCGCACCCGTCGTCGTGATCGCAGCCGGCGCGGGTTCTGGGCTGGTGGCGCGCAGTGCCGGGGTGAAACTGCCGGTTGTCCTGCGACCCCGCCAGAGCTTTACAACCATCTGGCGGCATGACCCCTTTCCCGAAGACAGCCCGATGATTATTGGCGCGCCGCCTTACCCGCACGTGCGCCCGGAGGCACAAACGGGCGCGATTTTCGGCTGGGAATACAATTGGCACAACAAGTACGCTGCGCCCGAACACGGCACGAACGATCATCGTGACGCTATCATCGACCCGGTATACCCGGTGGAAACCCTCAAGGACTCCCGGTTTCCTTCGGTCACACTGGCGCTGTTGGCACGTCAGTTTCAGCACCGGAATAACGAAGGTTTTTCGGACCCCCGCTATCTGCGCGGCATCTCGCATAACATCGGATATTATGTATACCGAGACGCCTCTGTCGCCTACCGAACAACCGCAGAAGGTGACCACCAGGCTTATGACAGTGAACGAGCGATTATCGACGCCTGGCCGGGAATCGAGGGCTTGTTCGTATCGACTGCGCATGTCGGACACGGTATTATGAGTTCCCCCGCAGCCGGCGAGATACTGGCCTGCAAAATACTTGGACAGCCCCTCAGCGACCCTTCCTTTGCCGCATTCGGCCTTGATGTACCCTGGGTCGAATATGATGAGGGCGTGCTTTGAGCGCGCTTCAAACAGCGTCGTGAGAGTTTTCGCGGGTTTTCCCATCCGTGGCAATACGCCGGGGCATGGCGACGTACACTGCCACAAAGCCGATCAGGATGATGATAATCATAGCGATCATCGAAATCAGCTTGAATGAGCGGCTTTCCAGAACGAGGGTCAGCGTGCCAAAAAAGGCGCAAAAACCGTAATAGCCCAGCACAATCTGGCGCTGGCTGAAACCCAGGTCCATCAGCCGGTGGTGCAGATGCCCCCGATCCCCTCTGAAGGGGCTGCGCCCGGTCAGCAGACGATTGACGATCTGCCAGGCGGTATCCAGAATGGGCAGCGCCATAACCATAAGCACGGTTGCCATCTTAGCCCCGCCGATGATGCTCAGGCAGGCGATGATGTAGCCCAGCAAGAAAGCGCCCCCGCCCGCAAAGATTCGCGCCGGATAAAAATTGAACAGCAAAAACCCCAGCGTACTCCCCATCAGTGCCAGCGGCAGCAGACTTACGCTCTTTTGTGGCGGCACAAGCACAAAGGCGCTGTTGATAAACAGCACCACCGCGGCGATAAACACAACACCATGAGACAGACCATCGAGGCCATCCAGCCAGTTCACAGTGTTCATCATGCCCATGATCCAGAACAGGGTCAACAGCAGGGTAACTGCGAACGGCCAGGGTGGGGTCATCGTCCCGGTGAGGGGGTTGTTAAAGCCTTCGATGAAAATATCGAAGTGAATGGCAATGCCCGCAACCACTGCCTGCACCAGGAGGAGCACATGCGAAGGTAATTCCACTATGTCATCGATGACCCCCACAATCACGATGACACAGCAGCCCAGCAGCAGGCCAAGCAACCGGGTGGGTTCGTTGGGGTCAAAACGCGGCACAGCCAGCAACTGTGCCAGAAGCACGGTCAGCGTGAAGCTCACAAACAATGCGCCGCCGCCTAACTTCGACACACTGCGCGCATCCCCTTCGTTGATGCGGCGCGGTGTTATCCGGCTCACGATGCCGAAGCGTTTGCCAAGATGCATCATGACCGGCGTCGTTACGATTGCCAGTCCGAGCGCCAGAAAGAAGGTAATCGCGTAAGCACTCAATTCAGCCATACAGGGCAGCCTGCTTTTGTATACAGCACGATGAGTATAGCAGGCTTTATACTTCAGGCAATTGGTGGGATCGTTGCAATCAATGATAGTGTTGGCGAATTAATCTGCGTCAGTTATAACAGCGGTATTTCACCCCCTCCGTCTCGCTGCGCTCGACACCTCCCCCGAATTCTGCGAAGCGT
>Ga0079224_100000246_pt1 | contig 48189 bp, 44 predicted proteins | sample Stecom2015_FD_80414 | JGI IMG/M metagenome (GOLD analysis project Ga0079224, IMG submission 80414) | Agricultural soil microbial communities from Utah to study Nitrogen management - Steer compost 2015 | ecosystem: Environmental > Terrestrial > Soil > Agricultural land | place: USA: Utah... | reverse complement strand
GCCCGCGGGTATGAGCCCAGGATGCGCACGTACGCGCAGCGGCGGGCCAGCCCCCGGAGAGCCGCGGCCACCGCCGGATCGTCTTTGTGCCCTTCCATGTCGGCGAAGAAGATGTAGTCGCCCAGCGCCTGTTTGGCGGGACGCGACTCCAGCTTGGTGAGGTTGATGCCCCGCTGGGCCAACTCGCCCAGGGCGCCGTACAGGTTGCCAGGGCGGTCCACCGCGAAGGCAAACACGATGGTGGTCTTGTCGCGGCCCGTGGGGCCGGGCTGCCCGTGGCCCACCACGAAGAAGCGGGTCGCGTTGCCGGGCACATCCTGGATGTCCGAATCCAGCACTGCCAGGCCGTACAGGTCTGCGCACAGCGCGTTGCCGATGGCCGCCAGGCCCGGGGTGTCCCTTTCCCCCACCAGGCGGGCCGCCTCCGCGGTGCTGAAGGCCGCCTGCACCGCCACCCCGGGCAGGCGCTCCTGCAGGTAGTGGCGGCACTGGGCCAAGGCCTGCGGGTGGGAAATGACGGTGGTGACCGGGGCGTCCTCATGGCCCCGGCGCACCAGCAGGTGGTGGCGGATGGGGATCACCACCTCGCCCACGATGTTGAGCCGCACGTCATGGACGAGGGTATCCAAGGTCACGGCCACGGTGCCCTCGATGGAGTTTTCCGCGGGCACCACCGCCTCCTGCACCTCGCCCCGCTCCGCCGCGGCCAGCAGCTCGGGAATGCCCCGGTAGGCCACCAGCTCCGTCCCCCCCTGGCCCGCGGGCCGGCGGCCGGCGTGCACCCGGGCGGCCTCTTCGCTGAAAGTGCCCCGGGGGCCCAAAAACCCCAGGCGCGACCGTTCCGCCATCCTCAGCCGTCCCCGCCTCCGGCCGCGCCCCCGGCCCCCGCTGCGGGCCCGGCCACGGCGGCGGGCGCGCACCAGCACAGGTCGGGCTGGCGGGCTGCCCGGGCTTCGTCCAGGCGCCGCACAGGCATCTCGTGGGGCGCCGTGCGCACCAGCTCGGGGTCTTCTTCGATTTCCTTGACGATGGCTTCCATGATCGCGACGAACTCGTCCAGCGTCTCCTTGGTCTCGGTTTCCGTCGGCTCGATCATGATGGCCTCGTCGACGATGAGGGGGAAGTAGATCGTGGGCGCGTGCAGCCCGTAGTCCAGCAGCCGCTTGGCGATGTCCAAGGTCCGCACGCCGTGCCGCTTGTAGCGGCGGCCGGACACCACAAACTCGTGCTTGCAGTGGCGATCATAAGGCAGGTCAAAGAGGCTCGCCAGGCGCCGCATCAGGTAGTTGGCGTTGAGGACCGCCTGCTCGCTGACGGCCCTCAGCCCGTCGGGGCCGTGCATGCGGATGTAGGTGTAAGCCCGCACCAGCACCCCGAAGTTGCCCAAAAAGCCCTTGATGCGCCCCACCGACTCGGGCCGGTCGTAGTCCAGGTAATAGCGGTCGCCGTCCCGCTCCACCACAGGCACGGGCAGGAAGGGCACCAAGTCGTCCCGCACCGCGATGGGGCCCGCCCCGGGCCCGCCGCCGCCGTGGGGCGTGGAGAAGGTCTTGTGCAGGTTGAAGTGCACGATGTCAAAGCCCATGTCCCCGGGCCGGCAGATGCCCAGGATGGCGTTGGCGTTGGCCCCGTCGTAGTAAAGCAGTCCGCCGGCCTCGTGCACGATGCGGGCCATCTCCACGATGTCCTCTTCAAAAAGCCCCAGGGTGTTGGGGTTGGTGAGCATGAGCCCCGCGGTGCGGTCGCTGACCAGAGCCTTCAGGGCTTCCACATCGACGCCGCCCCGCTCGTTGGTCTGCACCTGCACCACCCGGTAGCCGCACATGGCCGCGCTGGCCGGGTTGGTGCCGTGGGCCGAGTCGGGCACGATGACCTCGGTGCGGCGATCCCCGTCGCCGTTCTTTTCGTGGTAAGCCCGCATGATCATGAGGCCCAAGAGCTCGCCGTGGGCGCCCGCCGCCGGCTGCAGCGTGGCGCGGCTCAGGCCCGCGATCTCGCACAGGTAGCGCTCCAGCCGCCAGATGAGCTCCAAGGCGCCCTGGACGGTTTCCTCGGGCTGGTACGGATGGAGCCGGGCAAACCCGGGCAGGGCGGCGGCCCACTCGTTGACCTTGGGGTTGTACTTCATGGTGCAGGAGCCCAGCGGGTAGAAGCCCACGTCCACGCCGTAGTTGCGCCGGGAAAGCCCCACGTAGTGGCGCACCACCTCGGGTTCGCTCACCTCGGGCAGCGCGGGCGGGTCGCTGCGCAGCTGGGCCGCAGGGATGAGGTTTTCCACGGGCTCCTCGGGCACGTCCAGGGCCGGCAGGCGGTAGCCCCGGCGGCCGGGAGCGCCCCGCTCAAAGATCAGGGGGAAGCTGCCTTTCAAGAGGTACGCCGTCATGTCAACCCCTCCAGGGCCTTCAGGAGGCGGTCCATTTCCTCCCGGGTGCGGCTTTCGGTGACGCACCAGAGTATGCAGTCGGACAGCTCCGGGTAGAAGCGGCCCAGGGGCAGCCCGCCGATGATCTGGTAGTCCAAGAGGCGCTGGGTCAGCTCCTCGGGGTCCGCGGTGGTGCGCACCACGAATTCGTGGAAGAAAGGCGACGTCCAGGCCGCCTCAAATCCCGGCAGCGCCGTCATGGCCCGCTGCAGGTAATGGGCCTTCTGCAGGGACTGCGCGGCCACCTCCCGCACCCCCTCCTTGCCCAGGAGGCTCAGGTAGATGGCCGCCGTCAAGGCATTGAGGGCCTGGTTGGTGCAGATGTTGGACGTGGCCCGCTCCCGGCGGATGTGCTGCTCCCGGGTCTGCAGGGTCAGCACGTAGCCCCGGGTGCCCTCCCGGTCCACCGTCGCGCCAGCGATGCGCCCGGGAATGCGCCGCACCAGCTCCGCCCGGGCGGCAAAGAAGCCCAGGTACGGCCCGCCGAAGCTCAAGTTGTTGCCCAGGGGCTGGCCTTCGCCTACAGCCAGATGGGCCCCGGCCGCGCCCGGGGGCGCGAGGAGCCCCAAAGTCAGCGGATCCGCGATGGCCACGATGAGCAGCGCGCCGGCTTCCCGGGCCAGTTGGCCGATGGCCGCCACATCCTCCAGGCAGCCAAAGAAGTTGGGCTGCTGGACCACCACCGCCGCGGTCCGCTGGTCCATGCGGGCTTTGAGCTCCGCGAGGGGCGTCACGCCGTCCCGGTACGGCGCCTCCACCACCTCGAGCCCCTGGTGGCGCAAGTAAGTGTGGGCCACCTGCCGGTACTCGGGGTGCACCGCGGCGGGGATCACCACCCGGTCACGGCCCGTGTGGGCGCAGGCCACCAGGGCCCCTTCGGCCATGGCTGTGGCGCCGTCATAGATGGACGCGTTGGCCATGTCCATGCCCGTCAGGGCGGCGATCATGCTCTGGTACTCGTAGGTGGCCTGCAGCACGCCCTGGGTGATCTCCGGCTGGTAGGGCGTGTAGGACGTGTAGAACTCCGACCGGGAAACCAGCTGGCTCACGGCCGCGGGGATGAGGTGATCGTAGGCGCCTGCGCCGAGAAAGCACGCGTAGCGATCCACGTCTGCGTTGCGGCCAGCCAGCGCGCTCAAGTGGCGCCGCACCTCGGCCTCGGCCATGGCCGGCGGCAAGTCCAGCGGCCGCTGGAGCCGGATGTCCTCCGGGATATCGGCAAAGAGCTCCTCCACGCTCCTGACGCCGATGGCGGCCAGCATCGCCTCCCGGTCCGCGTCGGTCATGGGCGCAAAAGTCATGCCCCGGGACCTCCTATTCCTGGATCAGCTGCCGGTAGGCGGCGGCGTCCAGCAGATCGTCCAGCTCCGCCGGGTTTTCCATCTCCAGCACCGCGATCCAGCCGGCGCCGTAGGGATCTTCGTTGATGAGCTCGGGCCGATCGGCCAGCTCGTGGTTGACCTCCACCACCCGGCCGCTGACGGGAGCATAAATGTCGGACACCGCCTTGACCGACTCCACCACGGCAAAGGCTTCCCCGGCCTGCAGGATGCTGCCCTCCTGGGGCAGGTCCACGAACACCACGTCGCCCAGCTCTGCCTGGGCGTAGTGGGTGATGCCCACCCGCACCCGGCTGCCTTCCTGCCGCGCCCACTCGTGATCCTTGGTGTACCGCAGATCCTCAGGATACATGGAAGCGCCCCCCTACCTGTTCCTTCAATTGTTGCCGGGCTCGGTGCGCCGGCCCCAGGGCAGGGCCGCGGCTCCGCCCGCTGCATGCCGCGACGCTATTTTCCAGGCCGCACAAACCGGCCTTTCACCACTTCGCAGGGCACGGCCCGGCCGCGGATCCCCACGGCCAGCTGCTGGCCCGGCGCCGCGTAGGGAGCCTGGACGTAGCCCATGCCGATGGGCTCACCCAGGGTCGGCGAGTGGGTCCCCGACGTCACGCGGCCGATCTCCTCATCGCCCGCGAGCAGCGGGTAGCCCTGGCGGGGGATGCCCCGGCCCAGCATGCGAAACCCGATGAGGCGGCGGGCCACGCCCTCCGCCTGCTGCCGCGCCAGCGCCTCCTTGCCCACGAAAGCTTCCTTGTCCATCTTGACGGCAAAGGCCAGGCCTGCCTCCAGGGGCGTGGTGCTCTCGTCGATATCGTTGCCGTACAGCGGGAAGCGCATCTCCAGGCGCAGCGTGTCCCGGGCTCCCAGGCCCGCGGGCAAAAGGCCCTGGTCTCGGCCGGCCGCGAGCAGCGCCCGCCACAAGGCCACCGCCGCGTCCGGGGCCACGTACAGCTCAAAGCCGTCCTCGCCCGTGTACCCCGTACGGGAAATGAGGGCCGGGTGGCCGTTCACGGTGTCTTCCACGAAGCGGAAGGGCCCCACCTCTGCCAGGGGGGCCGAAGTCAGCCGCGCGAGGATTTCCTGGGAGCGGGGGCCCTGGATGGCCAGCAGGGCCATGGCGTCGGACACGTCCTCCAGCACCACGTCTTCGGGCGCCACCGGCGGCCCGCCGTCTCCGGGCCCGGCCCGCCGCAGGTCGTCGAGCCACTGGAAATCCTTGGCGGTATTGGCGGCGTTGGTGACCACGAGAAACTCCGTGCTCCTGCGGTACACCACCACGTCGTCCACGATGCCGCCGTCGGGTTTGCACAGCAGCGCGTAGCGGGCCTGCCCGGGCTCCATGTCGGCGATGCGGTTGGTCAGGGCCCAGTCCAGAAACGCGGCCGCGCCTGCGCCCGCCACCCGCAGCTCGCCCATGTGGCACAGGTCGAAAAGGCCGGCGGCGCTGCGCACCGCCCGGTGCTCCTCCAAAATCCCGGAGTACTCCACCGGCATACGGAAGCCGGCGAAGTCGATCATGCGCGCTCCGCCGGCCACGTGCTCATCGTAGAGCGGGGTGCGCTTCCCCGCCGGCTCCTGCTGGCTCATGGGCAGCCTCCTCCCCTGCTGTATTTTGGCGGTACCAACAGGGATTCCTTCGTGGCCCCGGACCGCCGGGCAAGGAAAAGCTCTGCCTTTTCCGAAGTTTATCCCCACGGCGGCGGCCGCCGCCGGGAACATCTCGTCCAGGAGGCGATGGGATCGATGGCAACGCACCACGAGACGCGCCAAGACGTGCCCGGGGACGCGCCGGTCCTCAAGAGCTGGATCGGCGGCCAGTGGGTGGAGGGGTCTACGGGCGAGCTGTACCCCGACATCAACCCGGCAACGGGCGAGCTCTTGGCCCAGACGTCGGTGGCCGGCGCTGCCGAAGTGGACCGGGCCGTGCGCACGGCCCAGGCGGCGTTCAAGGATTGGCGGGCCATGCCGGCGCCCCGGCGGGGCGAGATCCTGTTCCGGGCTGCGCAGCTCATCGCGGAGCGCAAGGAAGACCTGGCCCGGCTCATGTCCCGGGAGATGGGCAAAGTCCTTTTTGAAGCCCGAGGCGAAGTGCAAGAGGCCATTGACGAATTCTTCTACATGGCCGGCGAAGGGCGGCGCCTCTTTGGCTTCACCACGCCGTCGGAGATGCCCAACAAGTTCGCCTGCTGCGTGCGAGACCCTGTGGGCGTCGTGGGCCTCATCACGCCGTGGAACTTTCCCGTGGCGGTGCCCTCCTGGAAGCTGGCGCCGGCCCTCATCGCCGGGAACACCATCGTGTGGAAACCGGCCGAGGACACACCCATGGTGGCCCTGGAGTTTGCCCGCCTGTTGGAGGAAGCTGGGATTCCGCCGGGTGTCGTCAACGTGGTGCTGGGCCCGGGTCCACAGACCGGCGCGCCCCTGGTGGAGCACCCGGGGGTGCGGGTCATCGCCTTTACCGGCTCCACGGCCACCGGCACCCTCATCGCCACCGAAGGCGCCCGCCGGGGCAAGCGGGTTTTGCTGGAGATGGGGGGCAAGAACGCCATCACGGTCATGGACGACGCGGATCTCGATCTGGCGGTGCAGGGGATCCTGTGGAGCGCCTTTGGCACCAGCGGGCAGCGCTGCACCGCCGCGAGCCGCCTCATCGTCCACCGCAAGGTCATCGGCGAGCTGACCGAGCGGCTGGTGGCGGGCGCGCAGCAGCTGCGCCTGGGCAACCCGCTGGACGAAACCACCCAGGTGGGGCCCATCGTCAACGAGAAGCAGCTGCAGCGGGTGCACCGCTACACCGGCGTCGGGATCGAAGAAGGGGCGCGGCTGTTGTGCGGAGGCGAGATCTACCGGGAGGGCGACTGCGCCAAGGGGTACTTCTACCGGCCGACCCTGTTTGCCGACGTGCATCCCCGCATGCGCATCGCCCAGGAAGAGATTTTTGGCCCCACCGCGGTCATTATCCCGTGCGACAGCCTGGAGGAAGCCATCGAGATCAACAACGATACGCCCTACGGCCTCTCCAGCAGCATCTACACCCGGGACGTGAACCGGGCCATGCAGGCGGCCCGGGACCTGACCACGGGCATCGTGTACATCAACCACGGGACGACGGGCGCCGAGGTGCACCTGCCCTTCGGCGGCACCCGGGGCACCGGCAACGGCCACCGGGAGGCGGCGGTGCAGGCCCTGGACGCGTTCACCGAGTGGAAGTCCATCTACATCGACTACTCGGGCCGGCTGCAGCGGGCGCAGATCGACACGCCTTCCGCTTGACGTGCCGCGGCGGGGCCCGGACGCCTGGCGCTTCGGGCCCATCGGCACACGGTGCGGCCCCTGGGGATATACTGGGTAGGAGCTTCTCCGGACAACGCTGTTTCTAGTCAGGGGTGGGGGTCGTGGGCACGGTGTGCCGCATGCTGCAGCTGGTGCTGAACCCGGTGCTCAAGCGCCGGGGAAGGACCATGATCCTGATCTGGCGGCGCGGCCGGTAGGTCCGGCCGCGCCTGCCGTCGATCGCGTCGTCAGATCGAGGGATGAAGCAGATGATGCCGCATCAGGCCCGGCCGAGGCGCTCCGCGACCTTGTCCACGATGTCGCTGATGGTCTCGGCCACGGGGACGCCGGCGGCCTCCAAGGCGGCCACCTTGGATTGGGCGGTGCCCCGCCCGCCGGAGATGATCGCGCCCGCATGGCCCATGCGCTTGCCCTCCGGCGCGGTGCGGCCGGAGATGAAGCTGACCACGGGCGTCTTCATCTGCTTGATGTACTCGGCCGCCTCTTCCTCATCGGAACCGCCGATCTCGCCGATCATCACCACGACCTCGGTCTGGGGATCCTCTTCGAACATGCGCAACACGTCGATGAAGCGGGTGCCGATGATGGGGTCCCCGCCGATGCCCACGCAGGTGGACTGGCCGATGCCCCGAGCCGTCAGCTCGTTGACCACCTCGTAGGTCAAGGTGCCGCTGCGGGAAACGAGCCCCACGGGCCCCGGCGTGAAGATGCGGCCGGGCAAGATGCCCACCAGGGCCTGGCCGGCGGTGATGAGCCCCGGGCAGTTGGGGCCGATGAGGCGCACGCCCCGCTGGCGGACGTACTGGACGGCCTCGATCATGTCCTGCACGGGGATGCCTTCGGTAATGCAGACGATCAGCTCCACGCCATTGTCCGCGGCCTCCAAAATGGCTTCCGCGGCAAAGGCGGCAGGAACAAAAATGATGGAAGCGTTGGCGCCGGTCGCGTCCACCGCTTGGCGCACCGTGTCAAAGACGGGCACCCCCAGCACTTCCTGCCCGCCTTTGCCCGGCGTGACGCCGCCCACCACCTGGGTGCCGTAGGCCAGCATCTGGCTGGTGTGAAACTGGCCTTCCCGGCCGGTAATTCCCTGGACGATCAGGCGCGTGTTCTTGTCAACAAGGATGCTCATTGGCTGCTCCCGTCCCCCCCGTTACCCCTGGGCTGCGGCCACAGCCTTCTGGGCCGCCTCCTGGAACGTAGCGGCCGGGGTCAGCTCGGTGCCTTCCAACAGCCGCCGCCCTTCCTCTTCGCGGGTGCCCACCAGCCGCACCACCACGGGCACCTTGACGTCCATGGACCGCATGACGTCCAGCAGGCCCTGGGCCACTTCGTCGCAGCGGGTGATGCCGCCAAAGACGTTGATGAGCACCGACTTGACGTCGGGGTCCGACAACACCACCTCCAGCGCGTTGCGCACCACTTCGGCGCGCGCCCCGCCGCCGATGTCCAGGAAGTTGGCGGCTTTGCCGCCGCTGCGCTGGATCATGTCCAAGGTGGTCATCACCAGGCCCGCGCCGTTGCCGATGACGCCCACGTACCCATCCAGCTTGACGTAGGCGAGACCCCGCCGGCGGGCCTCCAGCTCCAGCGGGTGGTCGCCCTCGTCTTCCTTGAGGGCGGCCAGCTTCTCCTGGCGGAACAGGGCGTTGTCGTCAATCTCCATCTTGCCGTCCAGGGCCACCAGCCGGCCGTCGCCGAGCCGCGCCAGGGGGTTGATCTCCACCAGCGTCGCATCGTGGGACAGCAGGATTTGGTAGACGGTCTTCATAATAGGCGCCAGCTGCTTCAACAGCTCCGGGGCGACCCCCGCCTGGACCGCCAGCTGCCGGATGTGGAAATCCCGCAGCCCCAGCCCCGCGTTGAGCCACAGCTTGGCCACCTTTTCGGGATGCTTTTCGGCGATCTCCTCAATGTCCATGCCGCCCGCGGCCGAAAGGATCACGACATTGGCCTGGCGGTCCCGGTCCACGGTGATGCCCAGATAGAACTCCTGGACGATGTCGGCGGCCTGCTCCACCAGGACCCGCTCCACCTTGTAGCCCCGCACGTCCATGCCCAGGATGCGGCTGGCCTGATGGTAGGCCCCCTCGGGATCGTCGGCCAGTTGGATGCCGCCGGCCTTGCCGCGCCCGCCGATGGGCACCTGCGCCTTGACCACCACGCGCCCGCCGATCTCCTGGGCGATGGCCCGGGCCTCTTCGGGAGTGTGCGCGACGCGCCCGGTGGGCACGGGGATGCCGTGCTCGGCGAAGATGGCCTTCGCCTGGCTTTCGATGAGCTTCACCTTGCCTTTGACCTCCTCGCGGTCGCAATCAGCGATCCGGCGGAATTATACCCCAACGATTGGGAAAAGGAAACCGGACCCAGCGGCGCCGGCGCCGGGCCTCCGCGCCCCTGCTCAAAAGACGGGGGTGCACCAGTGGCGGTACTTCTCCACCTTGCCCCGGACCACGTCAAAGTACAGCTTCTGGAGCTGTCGGGTGATGGGGCCGATGCCGCCGTCGCCCACGGGGCGCCGGTCGATCTCCGCGATGGGACTCACCTGCGCGCCGGTGCCGACAAAGAAGGCCTCGTCCGCCACGTACAGCTCGGTGCGGTCCACCTCCCGCTCCACCACCGGGAGGCCCAGTTCGTCCCGGGCCAGCTCGATGATGGTGGACCGGGTCACGCCCTCGAGGATGTCGGCGGTGACGGGCGGCGTGATGAGCTGGCCATGGCGCACCAAAAAGAGGTTCTCGGCGGTCCCCTCGGAGACCTTGCCGTCCCGGGTCAGGAAGATGGCCTCGTCGCAGCCGTTGTCCGCGGCTTCCGTCCGGGCTAGGGCCGCGTTGACGTAGGCGCCGTTGACCTTAGCCCGCATCGGGATCATGTTGTCGCTGAGGTGGGTCCAGGAAGACACGCACACCTTGAGGCCCTTGCTCACGTCCAGGTAGGCGCCCATGGGGATGGCAAACAGCAGGAAGTCGTCGGGGATGCCCACCAGGATGGGGCCGATTTGGGGTCCTGATTTGTAGGCGATGGGCCGCAGGTACATGTCCTGGCGGTCGCCGTTTTTGCGCAGCAGTTCCACGCTGATACGGTTCAGGTCCTCGACGGTGTAGGGAAGCTGAATGCGCAGGATCTTGCAGGAGTTCAGCAGCCGCTGGTAGTGCTCGGTCATGCGGAAGACGTACATCTGCTGGTCGTCCGCGTTCCAGTAAGCCCGGATGCCCTCGAAGCACGCGGTGCCGTACATGAACGCGTGGGTCTGGACGCTGATCTTTGCATCCTCCAGAGGCACGAACCGGCCTTCCAAGTACGCGTATCTGCCCATGTCGAATGCCGCCTCCTCTTCCTGTGCCCCTTTTGTATCTCTTCCCGCCCGCCGCGGGTGCGGGCCGGCGGGATTTGCAACCCCCAGGGTCCTCTGCCATAATGAAGGCGCATCCGGGCAGACCCGGGCCACCGGAGGAGGTGCATCCGTGACCCAAGGCCCGCTGCAGGCGGTATACGATCGCCTGTTTCAGCATTACGGCCCCCAGCACTGGTGGCCGGCGGAAACTCCTTTTGAAGTGATCGTCGGCGCGGTGCTCACCCAGAACACCGCTTGGCGCAACGTGGAGCTGGCCCTGGAGCGCCTCAAGGAGCGGCGGCTCCTGGCGCCTGCCGCCCTGCGGGAGGCGCCCGTGGCGGAACTGGAAGACGCCATCCGTCCCGCCGGGTACTTCCGGGCCAAAGCCCGCACGCTCCACGGGGTCCTGGCCTTGCTGTTCGACCAGTACGGCGGCAGCGTGGAACGCATGCTGCTGGCGCCCGGGCCGATCCTGCGAAGCCAATTGCTGCAGGTGCGGGGCATCGGGCCGGAAACCGCGGATTCCATCTTGCTGTACGCCGCAGGCTGCCCCGTTTTCGTCATCGACGCGTACACCCGCCGCATCTTTTCCCGCGCGGGCCTGCTGCCCGCCGACCGCCTGGAATACCACCAACTGCAGGACATCTTTCACCGCCAGCTGCCCCAAGACCCGGCCCTCTACGGCGAGTACCACGCCTTGCTGGTCACCCTGGGCAAAGACTGCTGCCGCAAGCAAAGGCCCCGCTGCGGCCCGTGCCCGCTGCGGGACCTGTGCGCGTGGGGCCGGGAGGCGGACATGGCCGGCGGTCTGTCCGGCGGGAATTAGACGAACTTTCCACGTGCAGAGGGCCAGATCCTTCCTCCGTCCGGCCCGGTGCAGGCCAGACGGCCTGCCGCGGCCGCGCGGGACGGCGGGCCGGAGCGGAGCGTCACCGGCCAAAGAGCAGGTAGGCGAGGCCCAGCAGGATGGCTGCCCAGAGCAGACCGCTCCAGCGGGCCGCCGCGGGCTGCTGTCCCCCGCGCGCCGCGGGTCGGCCGTGCTCCAGGCGAGCGGCCCGCTTGAGATGATCGACCGCTTCGCTGATGCGCCCCATCCGTTTGTAGACCACACCCAGGTTGTGGTGGGCGATATAGTAGTCGGGATCCAGCTGGAGGGCCTGGTGGTAGGCGGCTACCGCCTCCTCCAAGCGCCCCGCTTCCTGGTGCAGGTTGCCCAAGTTGCTGTACGCGGGGGCAAAGCGGGGGTCCACTTCAATCGCCGCGGCAAAGGCCTGACGAGCCAGCTCCAGCTCTCCCCGGCGGGCGTGGCAGACCCCCAGCTTGTTGTGAGCAGGTGCCGACTGGGGATCCAGGCGCACGGCTTCTTGCAGCAGCGGCAAAGCTTCCTGGAGAAGCCCCCGGGCCATGAGCGCCTCCGCTTCCTCCAGCAGCGCCTGGGCGCGTTCCGGGTCAAGCCTGGGATTGGGGTTGGTCAACGACGGTTCCATGGAGGCTGTGCGACACCTCGGCTCCTGTGGGCTTTGTGGCCCTAACTTACCGTACCGCCGGGGCCTTGTCAATTTCCCGGCCGCCGTTGGCTCTATTTCCCGGGAAATAGGAGGAGCTGGCGGCGGCGCAGGTCCGAAACGAGGGAACGCATGTTCGTGATGCGGTCCCTTGTCCGTTGCCGGCGGGACCTGCAGCCGCCGCCGCCCGGTATAGCCCGTCTTCCTTCCTCATATACTGTCCCTGCTGGCAGCGGCCTCCGGCGCCAGCGGGGAGGGAAAAGCGGCATGTGGCAGCGTCTGTCTTTCGCCTTGGAACGGGCCCGCCGGCCGGTCGGCGGCACCCGGCGGGTGCATGTGGACGACCCGCTGGCGGCCCAGCGCCTGTCCGCGGCCATCCTGGAGGGTCTGGTGTCCCGACGGCCCGCGCCCGCCGCGGTGACGGTCCTCTGCATCGGCACCGATCGTTCCACCGGCGACGCCCTGGGCCCACTGGTGGGCACCCGTCTGCTGGACGTCGGCTGTCCCCGGGCGCGGATCATGGGGACCCTCGACGACCCGGTTCACGCCGCCAACCTGCACCAAGTGCTGGAGGGGCTGCAGCGGCGCGCCGCGTCTCGGGACCATGTCGTCATCGCGGTGGACGCGTGCCTGGGCCGCACCGAAAGCGTCGGATGGATCGCGATGAAGCCCGGTCCCCTGCGCCCCGGCACGGGCGTGCACAAGGAACTGCCCGCGGTGGGCGACTTCCACATTATGGGTATCGTCAACGTCGGAGGCTTTATGGAGTACTTCGTCCTGCAGAACACTCGCCTGAGTCTGGTGATGCGCATGGCCAACATCATCGCCGAGGGGCTCCGCCTAGGCTTGGAGCAGTGGTCGGCGGTCCGCGAAGCGGCCGCAGCGCGTCCCGCCTCGCCGGCCAGTCCCGTCTCATCCCCACAGCCCTAGTCTTCGACCGTTAACAGGGCGGGCGGGGCCACAGCCCCTCCGCGGCGGAGCCCAGGCCGCCGGCCGCCAGCCCCGCTTCCTATGCCGGCGGGCCGCCGCGGGTGAACAGGCTGCGGATACGCTGGACCAGCGTTCTGTGGGGCCGGGGCGGCGCGGGCGGTGCGCCTTCCTCTTCGAGCAGCGCCGCGGCCAGGCGCCGGATGTCGGCCGCTGCACGGCTCTTGGGAAAGGCCCGCAGCAGATCCTCCTGCCGCCGGATCGCGTGCCCGACGGCGGGATCCTCCGAGAGATGGCCCAGGTAGCCCATGTCCACTCCCAAGAAGCGCTGGCTGGCGAAAATCATCTTGCGGGCGATGGCCTCGCCCTCCTCCGCGTCCCGCACCCGGTTCACTACCAACTGCAAGGGCAGTTGGTCGGTGTACTGGGACAACACCTTCAGCAGGGCGTAGGCGTCGGTGATGGCGTGGGGCTCCGGAGTAGTGAGCAACACGGCCTCCTGGGCCGCCAGGATGAAGTTCGTGACCGAACGAGACAGGCCGCTGCCCGTGTCCAAAAGGAGAATATCCGCGTAACGCTCCAGCTGCTGAAACTGGGATCGCAGCTTGGCGAACTGCCGGTCGCTAAGGGCGGTCAACTCCTGCAGTCCGGCGCCGCCGGGCAGCACCACCAGGCCTCCGGGGCCCTCCACCAGCACCTCGAAGATGTCCTTTTCGCCGGCGATGACGTGGGCCAGGTTCCAGCGGGGCGTCAGGTTGAGGATAACGTCGATGTTGGCAGTGCCCAGATCCACGTCGATGGCGCAAACCCGCTTCCCCAATGCGGTCAGGGCCACGCCCAGGTTGACCACCAACGCGGTCTTGCCGACGCCGCCCTTGCCGCTGGTTACGGCTATGGTGCGGGCGGGCGGCGCGCCTGCCCGGGACGCCAGCGCCCCGGGGGGTTCCGGCAACGGGCCCAGCAGCAGGCTGCGGTTGGCCCCGCCCTGGCGGTCAATGACCCGCGCTTGAATTTCTACGGGACCTTCCGCTGTTTCCGCTTCCACCTGGACGGCCGTGCCTACGGGCACGAGGATGAGCTTCCCCTGCTCCATGGGCATGGTGATGCGCAAGCGGTCCCCGGAGGACTCCAATACGGAACACTGGTAGGCGCCTTTGTGGAGCGGCGATGCGGCGCGTAAGGTTACCGGCTGGCCGGGCTCCAGCAGCGCCCACCCTATGGCGGGCGTGGGCAGGGCATCGTCTCGCTGCTGTGTCATGGGCGCCCCTCCCGCGTCGCCGGCGGATGTTCCACGTGGAACACTGGGACGTTTTGCGGCGCTTATGTTCCACGTGGAACAAGCATTTCCAGCAGCCGGCTGATGTCCTCCTGTGTGTAGAATTCGATGACGATGCGCCCGCCTTGGCCCTGGGGCTGCACCTTCACCCGCGTCCCCAAGGCCTCCGACAAACGCATCTCCACATCGGCCCAGACGGGGTCCGGCACGGCCGTCCGCCGGAGGGTCCTGCCGCTCTTCCCGTGCGCCTTTCGCTGCCGCCGGGCCAACTCCTCCGCCTGCCGGACCGTAAGCCCCTGACGCATAATCTGCTCCGCCAACTGGCGCCGCGCCCGGGGATCGTCGACGCCCAGCAGCACCTTGGCGTGGCCCACGCTCACGTCGCCCCGGGCCACCGCCTGCTGCAGGTCTTCCGAAAGGCTCAGCAGCCGCAGACTGTTGGCCACTGCCGGCCGGCTGCGGCCCACTTGGGCCGCCACTTCCTCCTGGGTCATGCCCAGTCCCAGCAGCCGCTGGTACGCCCTGGCCTCTTCGATGGGATTCAAGTCTTCCCGTTGCAAGTTCTCCACCAGGGCCACCACCGCGGCTTCCTGGTCCGTCAGCTCCCGGATGACCGCGGGGATGGACGCCAGCCCGGCCGCCTGGGCCGCCCGCCACCGGCGCTCGCCCACCACCAGCTCGTAGATGCCCTCCACGGGGCGCACGATGACCGGCTCCAGCACACCGTGGGCCCGTATGGACTCGACCAGCTCCTGCAAGGCCGCTGCATCCATTTCCGTGCGGGGCTGATACGGATTGGGCCGGATGCGTTCTACCGGGATCAGCTCCGCGCGCAGCCCCTCCGGCACGTCGGCGGAAATGAGGGCCTTTAACCCCCGGCCCAAGGCTCGCCGGCTCACCCCGCCTTCACCTCCCGGGCCAGCCCCTCATAGGCTTTGGCGCCCCGGGAGCGGGGGTCGTAGAGCACGATGGGCTTGCCGAAGCTGGGCGCTTCGCTGAGGCGGATGTTCCTCGGGATGATGGACTCGAACACCCGCACCTTTTCGGGGATGTACCGCCGGGCTTCGCTGCTCTGGAAAAACGCGCGCACGTCCTCGATGACCTGCTGCGCCAGGTTGGTGCGGGCGTCGTACATGGTCATCACGACGCCTTCCACCCGCAGCGCCGGGTTTAGGTGGTCCCGGACCAGCCGCAAAGTCTTGACCAGCTGGCTCAAACCTTCCAGCGCGTAATACTCGCACTGGATGGGCACCAGCGCCGCATCGGCCGCGGTAAGGGCATTCAATGTCAGAAGCCCCAGGGACGGCGGCGAGTCGATGATGACATAATCAAAGCCGCCCTTCACCGCCTCCACCGCCCGGCGCAGGCGAAACTCCCTGGACATGGCCGCCACCAGCTCGATCTCGGCCCCCGCCAGCTCGATGGTGGCCGGCGCCACCCACATGCCCTCGATGGCGCACGGGTGCCAAACCTCCGCCAACGGGACTTCATGCACCAAGACGTCGTACATGCACCGCTCCAGGCCGGCCTTCTCCACCCCTACGCCGCTGGTGGCGTTGCCCTGGGGATCCAGATCCACCAGGAGCACCTTGGCCCCGTCCACCGCCAAGTAGGCCGACAGATTGACCGCGGTCGTGCTCTTGCCGACCCCGCCCTTTTGGTTCACGATCGCGATCACCTTGGCCATGCCGTTACCTCCGCTCCTTCACCCGGCGCACTTTGAGGCGGATCTCCCAGCAGTCCCCTTCCTCCTCCTGGGCCACCTGCTCCTCCATCTCCACGGCCAGGCCCCTCTCCTCCATGGCCCGGACCATCTGCAGCAGCCGCTGCCGGAAAGGCGGCCAGCCGCCCGGTCCCTGCGCACCGCCGGCCTCCCCCCCGGCGCCCTCGGCGCCGGCCGCCGCCCGGGACCGAGCCGCGGCCCGCCTGCCCGGCCGGCCGCTTCCCGTGCCGGGGCCCCGGCCCTCGGGCCCGGTCCGCGCCAACCGCTCCCGGACCCGTCGCTCCGTCTCCTCCACGGTCCACCCGCCCGCTTCGATGGCCCGCGCCAGCTCTTCCTGAACGGCCGGATCCTCCAGCCGCAGCAAGGCCCGGGCGTGGCGCTCGCTCAGGACCTGGGCGGCGATCTTTTCCTGCACCGCGGGCGGCAGCCGCAGCAGCCGCAGCTTGTTGGCGATCGCGCTCTGGCTGCGCCCGATGCGCCGGGCCAACTCCTCCTGGGTCCAGCCAAAACGGTCCAGCAGCCGCCGGTAAGCCGCGGCCTCCTCCACCGGCGTCAAATCCTGGCGCTGCAAGTTTTCGATCATGGCTAGAGAGGCGGCCGCCTCATCACTGAGGTCCCGCACCACCGCCGGGATGGTGCTCCAGCCCAGCTGCAGGCACGCCCGCCAGCGCCGCTCGCCCACCACCAGCTCGTAGCCGCCCGCGCGCCGCCGCACGACCACGGGCTGCAGCAGGCCATTCGCGGCCACCGAGGCGGCCAGCTCCGCCAGGGCGGCTTCGTCCACCCGGCTCCGGGGCTGGAAAGGCGACGGCACGATGGCCTGGATGGGGATGTGTTCCACCCGCTCCGCATCTTGCGCAGGTACCGGAAGTTCCCGGTCCCGCCGTGCCCCGCTTTCGCTGGCCCTGCCCTTCAGCAGCTCGCTCAGCCGCACGCCGGCATCACCGCCTCCCCGCCTCCGGTGCTCCTTCACTTCGTGACCCGCCAAAGGGCCTCCTGCCTCGGGCGCCTGCGGCGGCCCCGCCTCCCCCTCTCGCCGGCAGGTGACCCCGCTCCCCGCCTTCATCCCTCGCGCACGATGATCACCAGGCTGCGCCGCCCCGCGCCCTGGGGCAAGGACAGCCGCTGGATGGACGCGATCCGCGCCCGCTGGCCCCGCAGCGCCCCCTGGGCCGCCGCTGCTTCCGCGTCCACGTCGGGGCCCTTCATGGCCACCAGGTGGCCTCCGGCCCGCAGCAGCGGCACGCACCATCGCACCAGCCGCACCAAAGGGGCCACCGTCCGGGCCACCGTCACATCAAAGGCGTGCGCGCTCTGCGGCTCCCGGGCGAGCCGCTCGGCCCGCGCGTGGACCACCTGGACATCTTGCCAGCCAAAGTGCTCCACCACGCTTTCCAGAAAGCGCACCCGCTTCAGGGTGGCGTCGACCAGCGTCAGCCCCAGGTCCGGGCGGGCCAGCTTCAGGGGAATCCCGGGAAAGCCGGCCCCCGTGCCCACATCCACCACCCGCGCCCCAGGTGCAAACACCCCGGTGAGCAGGCACGTCAGGGAATCGACGAAGTGTTTGAGGGTGGCTTCCTCATCGCCGGTAATGCGGGTCAGGTTCATGCGCTCGTTGGCCGCCAGCACCAGCCGCCAGTAGGCACGCATCTTCTCGGCAGCTGCCGGCGCGAGGGCGATGCCCATTTCAGCGCAGAACTCCTCCAACCCCACCAGCACGTATGTTCGCCTCCCTCCAGCAAAAAGCGCGAAACCGACGGTTTCGCGCCCTCCTCTGACCGCAGACCCGACGTGCTGCCCCGGTCAAGGCTGCCGGGGTACGATGATGACCCGCCGGTGCGGCTCTTCACCCTCGCTGTAGGTTTCCACGCCCGCTTCCCCGGCCAGGGCCAAATGCACGATGCGCCGCTCCAGCGCGTTCATAGGCTCCAACGCGACTTTGCGCCCCTGCCGCCGGGCCCGGGCCGCCATGCGCCGGGCCAGCGCCGCCAGCGCCTCGGCCCGCCGCGCCCGGTAGCCTTCCGCGTCCAGCACGATGCGCACCCGCCGGCCTTCCCCCCGGTTGGCCACCTGGTTGACCAGGAACTGCAGGGCATCCAGCGTCTGGCCCCGCCGGCCGATGATGAGGCCCAGGTCGCCGCCCACGATGTTGATGTGCACCGTGCCTTCCTCGTCGATGCGGCTTTCCAGCGCCGCGTCCACTTCCATCCGCTCCAGCACCCCGGCCAGGAACGTGCGGGCCCGGGCCACCCGCCGCTCATCCGGGGGCCCGGCCGCGGCTCCGGGCTCCTCCGCATCCGCTCCGTCGCCCGCCGTTTCCTCCTTCCACGCTTCGGCCCACGACGGGTCCTCTCCTGGCTCCTGCCCGGCACCGGGGCCCGGCATGGCGCTTTCGGGGGGCTCCCCACCGCCCCCGGGGGCGATGGCCTCGCCCGGACCGGCCGCTTCCGTCGCGGCCCCCGCGTTGGCCGCGGCCCTCACCGCCGCGGGTTCATCTTCTTCCTTCAACCGGACCCGCACCCGCGCCTGGCGGGCGCCCAGCAGCCCAAAGAGGCCCTTGTTGCCCTCTTCCAGCACCTCAATTTCCACCTGCTCCCGGCTGGCGCCCAGGGCCGCCAGGGCCGCGGCCACCGCCTCCTCGACGGTCCGCGCCGTCTTTTCCACAACCCGCATCAGCCCGCTTTATCCCCCTTTTTGGCGGCCTCCAGCTGCTTGTTGATGAGGTACTGCTGGCCCATGGAGAACAGGTTGCTGACCACCCAGTAGAGCACGAGGCCCGCCGGGAACTGGATGCTGATCCAGGTAAGGAAAAGGGGCATGATCAACATCATTGCCCTTTGACTGGGGTCCGTCGAGGTCAGCATCATCTGGCCGTAGGTGGTAAGCCCCGACAGAATCGGCAGGATCCACAGCGGCTCACCGGCGGGCCCCGCCAGGTCCCAGATCAAAAAGTCCCTCTGCTCCAGCGGAAAGTCCTGCAGCACCCGGAACAGGGCCCACAAGAAGGGCAGCTGGATGAGCACCGGCAAGCAGCCGCCCAGCGGGTTGATCTTGTGCTCCTGGTAGAGCTCCATGACCCGCTTTTGGTATTCCTGCGGCTTATCCTTGTACTTCTTCTGCAGCTCCTGAATTTTGGGCTGCAGCTCCCGCATGGCCGCCAGGGACTTGGTCTGGCTCAAAGTAAGCGGGTAAAGGGCCAAGCGGATGGTGACGGTCAGGAGGATGATGGCCAGTCCTGAGCTGTTGGTCAGGTCGGCAAAGAAGACGAGCAGCTGAAGCAGGATGTTCTGGAAAAACTCAATCAAACGCAAGCCGCCCCCGTATCTCTGGACATTTACGGCACCGGGTCATAGCCGCCGGGGTGCCACGGATGGCATTTGGCCAGCCGCACGACGGCCATCCAACCGCCGCGCAGCACCCCGTGCCGGCGCAGCGCCTGTTCCGCATATTCTGAGCAAGAAGGGTAGAAGCGGCAACGGGGCGGGAGCAGGGGGGACACGGCGGTCCGGTAGATCCGGATCACGCCGATAAGAAGGAGCTGGATAATGTGGACCGGTCGGCTGTTTCCCTGTTCCCCCGTCACTGGCCCCCCTCCGCCTCCTCGGGCGCCGCCGGGCGGTCCCGCAGCGCGCCGGCACTGGCCAACAGCTGCTGGACCGCCTCCTTCAGTTGCGCAAACTCCGCATCCTTGGCCGCGACCCGCGCGGAAAACACCAGGTGCAGGCCGGGCTTGAGCTGCTCGGCGTAGGCCCGCACGGCTTCCCGCAGCCGCCGCTTTACCCGGTTGCGCACCACCGCCTTGCCCAGCTTCTTGCTGACGGCAAATCCGACCCGCGTGACACCGTCCGGCGCGTCCGCCACGTGCAACACCGCCAGACGGTTCTTTCGAAACCGGCCTGACTGGTAGCAGCGCGCAAAGTCCTGCGGGCGCCGCAACCGCTCCAACGGCGACACCTGCGCCTTTACACCGTCAGGCGATGCCGCCCCTTTGCCCGGCGCCGCTTGAGCACCCGCCGCCCGCCCGGCGTGGACATCCGCTGCAAGAATCCATGGGTCCGCTTGCGGCGCAGACGATTGGGCTGGAACGTGCGCTTCACTGCGCTCACCTCTCCTGAAGACTGACTCGATTATAGACTACGCCCAGATGGAGCGTCAATCTCCGCGCCTTCACGGCCCCCGGCCGGGCCCCGCGTCCAGGCCGCCCTCCCCGATCAGTGTTCCGTCCCGGGCCGCGCGCCGCGCGGCGCGCGCAAAAAAAATCTTTGCCCCATGGCCTGTGGAGAATTCCGTGGATAACCTTTTCCCCGGCTGGGGAAAAGGCGGCCCCGTGCCGCTTCACTGCCGCCTTTCCGCGCCTTGGAAAGCAAAATCCCAGCTACAGGCCGGTTTCCTTCGGGGACCCCGCTAGTCCCGATCCGCCGGAAACGCATGACGACGCCTCCTGGCCCTTGTGGACAACCTGTGGAATTCCGAAACCCCAGGTACAGAAGCCCGCATCCGACCAGGGGCTTTATGACGCGCCCCCAGCCTGTGGATAACTTGTGAATATCGGCTTTCTGCGCCGCTTTCGACCACGGCAGGAGATGGTCAGAAGGGCCAAGAATATGTGCCGTGCACCTCGCGCCGGGGCAGCCGGCGCTTCACGCGGGACATCCCGGGCTCCCCGGGGGTCCCGCGGACTGTCTCTGGGAACTACTCGCGAGAGGGAGGCAGCCGCAGGCCCCGCGCACCTTGAGCCTGCCCCTGGACATGACTGAGCAGTTGACACCCATCTGGTCCGAGGCGGTCAACCGGCTGGCGGAGGATCTGGACGACAAGAGCTTCGCCATCTGGCTGCGCCAGGCAAAGCCCCTATATCTGGACGGCGGGCGGCTTGTCGTGCAGATGCCCAACGTTTGGGCCCGCGACTGGGTGCAGGTTCGCTACCGGTCCGCGCTGCAGGCCGCGCTGCGGGCCGTGTCCGGCACCGAATGGGATCTGCACTTCGTCACCCCCGGCGGCTACCCGCCGGAGGCTCCCCCGGCCCCGGCCGCGGCGCCGTTGTCTGGCGCGCGTCCCGGCCCGTTCCCCGGGCCTACCGCGCCCGGCGTCCCGCTGGCGTCGGAACCCGGGGCCAACGGCCACCCGCCTGCCCGGGCCGCCGCAGGGCCGCCGCGTGCGAACCCTGCGCCCCGGCCGGAACCCGCGGACGACTACCAGATCCCGCTGAATCCGCGCTATACCTTTGACAGCTTCGTCGTAGGCCCCAGCAACCGCTTTGCCCACGCGGCCTGCCTGGCGGTGGCCGAGGCGCCCGCGGAAGCCTACAATCCCCTTTTCATCTACGGCGGCGTCGGCCTGGGCAAAACCCATCTCATGCAGGCCATTGCCCAGCACAGCCGCACCTACCACCCGCACCGGCGAGTGGTTTACGTCTCGTCCGAAACCTTTACCAACGAGCTCATCAACGCCTTGCAGCATAAGGCCATGCCGGCCTTCCGGGCCAAATACCGGTCCGTGGACATCCTGCTCATCGACGACATTCAGTTCATTGCCGGCAAGGAGAGCACCCAAGAGGAATTTTTCCATACTTTCAACGCCCTTTTCGAAGTCAACAAGCAGATCGTCATTTCCAGCGACCGGCCTCCCCGGGAAATTCCCCACCTGGAGGAGCGGCTGCGCTCCCGCTTTGAGTGGGGCCTGGCGGCCGATGTGCAGCCCCCGGACTTTGAAACCCGCACGGCCATCATCCGCAAGAAGGCGGCCGACGAAGGTTTGAACGTCCCCCAGGACGTGCTGCTGTACATCGCCCAGCAGGCCCAGTCCAACATCCGCGAACTGGAGGGGGCCTTGACCCGGGTGGTGGCCTACGCGCGCGCCATCGGCCGGCCCTTGACGGTGGAGCTGGCGGCCGAGGCCCTCAAGGACCTCCTGCCCGCCCAGCAGCCGCAGCCCATCTCCATCGCGGCCATCCAGCAGTGCGTGGCGCGCTACTTCGGCCTGCGCACTTCCGATTTGATTTCCAAGTCCCGTTCCCGCAACATCGCGTTCCCGCGGCAGATCGCGATGTATTTGGCCCGAATCCTCACCGACGCCTCGCTGCCGGCCATCGGCGAGGAGTTTGGCGGGCGGGACCACACCACGGTGCTGCACGCGTGCGAGAAGATCAAGGCCCAACTGGCCACGGATCCCAGCCTGGCGGCCACGTTGAAGGAGCTCCAGGCCCAGATCTCGAACGGTGGATAGTCCAGGCTGTTGGTGCCTTGGGGATAGCCTGTGCATGGCCGGTGGACGGGCGGTGGACGGCCCGGGGATGGCCGCCGCCGCGGCCGGGGCGCCTGGGGTCATGTGGACAGACCGTGGGCGCTCCTCCCCAAGCCTTCCCCAGCCTCAAAGGCCGTCACGACGGGCCGCAAGGCACTTATCCCCACCGCCCACAGCGCCTGCTAATGCTTCTGCGACCTACGAAATCTGATGGATAGTGAAGCAGTCCAAAGGAGTGGCGGAACGATGCAGTTCACGTGCGACCGGGAGAGCCTCGTCCATGCGGTCTCGTTGGTGGAGCGGGCGGTGGCGACCCGCGACGCGATGTTTCTCTTGACGGGAATCCTGCTGGAGGCGCAGGAAGGGCGCCTCAAGCTGGTGGCCACCGACTTGGAGCTGGGCATCGAAAGCGCCGTGCCCGCCGAGACCGAGCGCCCGGGCGCCGTGGTCGTCGATGGCCGCCTCCTTGGGCAATTGGTCCGCAAGCTGCCCGGCGAAAAGGTGCAGCTGGCGCTGGGGGAGGGGGAAGGGCTGGCGGTGGTGCGCTCGGGGAGGGCCGAATTCTCGCTGCACATCCGGCCGGCCAACGACTTTCCGCCCTTGCCCGACAAGCCCGCGCAGGACCGCTGGCGGGTGCAGCAGCGCCTGCTGCGGGACATGATCCGCCAAACGGCCTTTGCGGCCGCCGCCGATGAAACCCGTCCCTACCTCACGGGTGTCCTTTTCGAGGTGGAGGGCCAGGAGCTGCGCCTCGTTGCCACGGATTCCAACCGGCTGGCTTTCCGCAAGGGTGTCCTCGCCGAGCCGGCCGCGGCGCCCCGGCAGGCCATCGTGCCTGCGCGCACGGCCCACGAGGTCGCCAGGATCCTGCACGCCGAGGGCGACGCCACGGTGGATATCGCCGTGGCCGACAGCCACATCGCCTTTGAAACCGGCGAGGCCCGGGTGGTGTCGCGCCTATTGGAGGGGACGTACCCCAATTACCGCCAAGTCCTGCCCCAAGAGCAGCCCATCCGCACCCGGGTGGACCGGAACGTGCTCCAGGCCGCTGTGGAGCGGGCGGCGCTGCTGTCCCGCAAAGGGCCGGCCGTCGTGATCGTCAACGTGGCCGATTCGACCTTGACCATAAGCGCGCGGGAGGCCGACGTGGGCCGCTCCCAGGAGGAGATCGAAGTGGCCCACGAGGGCGAGGCGGGGCAAAACGCCTACCAGGCCCGGTTTCTGCTGGACGTGCTGCGGGTGGTGGACACCGATGAGGTGCAGTTCGACTTCACCGAGGGCGACAAGCCGGCCACTGTCAAGCCGGTGAACGGGGAAGACTACGTGTGCCTGATCATGCCCATCCGGCTGGGCTGACGGCCCCGCCGACCCGAAGGACCGGGCGCCCTTGAAGCTTCGCCGGCTGCTCCTCAAAGATTTTCGCAACTACACCCACTTGGACCTGGAGCCCGCCCCGGGCCTTAACCTGCTGGTGGGCGCCAACGCGCAGGGCAAGACCAACCTGCTGGAGAGCATCCTGTTCCTGGCCGTCTTTCGCTCTCCCCGGGCCGCCCGGGAAGCGGAGCTGATCCGCTGGGGCGCCGCGGAGGCCCACGCCGCGGCGGTGCTGGCCCGGGGCGAGGCCACCGGCCGGCTGGAAGTGCGGCTGCGCCAGGACCGGCCCAAAGCCATCCTTTGGAACGGGGCGGTCCTAAGGCCCCAGGAGGCCTTGGGGATTTTGACCGCGGTCAGCTTTTTCCCCGACGATCTGGAGCTGGTCAAGGGAGCCCCGGCGGGGCGGCGCCGGCTGCTGGACGTGCTGCTGTGCCAGGCCGACGGGCGGTACCGGCGGCACCTGGCCCGCCTGCTGCGCGTGCTGCGCCACCGCAACGTACAGCTCAAGGCGCTGCAGGGGCAGCGCCACGGGGCGGCGCTGCTGGACGTGTTCAACGAGCAGCTGCTGAACGAGGCGGTGCCTATCCTGGTGCGCCGGGCCCAGGCCGTGCGGCGCCTGGGGGAGTGGGCGGCCGCCATCCACGGGCGCATCACCGGGCAGCGGGAACGACTGGAGCTGGTGTACCGGCCCTTTTTTGCCGGGGAGGGTGAGGGGCCGGATCCGGGCTGGGAGGAGGCGGGCGCGGTGCGGGAGCGGTTTGCCGAGGTCTTGCGCCGCCGCCAAGGAGAAGAGCTGGCCCGGGGCGTCTCGCTGGTGGGGCCTCAGCGGGACGATGTGCAGTTCCTCATCGATGGTGCCGATGCGCGCACCTTCGCTTCCCAGGGGCAGCAGCGCACCGCGGTCCTGGCATGCAAGCTGGCCGAGTTGGAATTCCTGCGGACGGAGACCGGCGCGTATCCCGTGCTGCTGCTGGACGACGTGCTGTCGGAGTTGGACGGCAGCCGCCGGGCCTACCTGCTGGAGGCCGTGGGGGAGACGGTGCAGACTTTCGTCACCGCGGCCCACCTGGATCCGCTGCCGGGGGATTTGCGCCGCCGCGCGCAAGTCTTCCACGTGGAGCGGGGCAGCGCGGCGCCGGCCGCCTAAAGGGGCTCGCCTTTGTCGTCCAGGCGCCGCCGGGGGCGGCCCAGGGCGGCGCAGGGGGCGCTCCCAGCGGATTTTCCGGCCGTTGTGCTATAATAACTCAGGATTTGACTGGAAACGGAGGTACCCGCCTTTGGAGAAGGAGCAGCGCTACCAGGCCTACGAAGCTGAACAGATCCAGGTGCTCGAAGGCCTGGAAGCCGTGCGGCGGCGGCCGGGGATGTACATCGGCAGCACCGACGCGCGCGGGCTGCACCACCTGTTCGTCGAGGTGGTGGACAACAGCATCGACGAGGCCATGGCCGGTTTCTGCGACCGCGTGGATGTGACCATCCACTCGGACGGCTCCCTGACGGTCATCGACAACGGCCGCGGCATCCCGGTGAGCATCCACCCCAAGACGGGCCGGCCCGCGGTGGAGACGGTGTTGACCACCCTGCACGCCGGCGGCAAGTTCGGCGACGAGGGCGGGTACAAAGTGGCCGGCGGGCTACACGGCGTGGGCGTGTCGGTGGTCAACGCCTTGTCCGAGTGGCTGGAGGTGGAGGTGCGGCGGGGCGGCCACGTGTACCGGCAGCGGTTCTCCCGGGGCCAGCCCGTCACTGACCTGGAGGTCGTGGGGGAGACGGACACCACGGGCACCCGGGTCACCTTCAAGCCCGATCCGCAAATCTTTGAAACGGTGGATTTCGACGCGGACGTGCTGACCCACCGCCTGCGGGAGCTGGCCTTCCTCAACAAGGGCGTGCGGCTGACCCTCCACGACGAGCGGGACGGCCGCCGGGAAGAGTTCCAGTACGACGGCGGCATCATGTCCTTTGTCCAGCACCTCAACCGCAACAAGGAACCGCTGCACCCCGACGTCATCTACGTGGACAAGACGGTCGGGGACAACCGGGTGGAGGTGGCCCTGCAGTACAACACCGGCTACAGCGAGCAGGTGCTCACCTTCGCCAACAACATCAACACTCAAGAGGGCGGCACGCACCTGAGCGGTTTCCGGGCTGCGCTGACCCGTACCCTCAACGACTACGCCCGCAAGCTGAACCTGCTCAAGGAGAGCGAGGAGAACCTGACCGGCGAGGACGTGCGGGAAGGCCTGACCGCGGTCATCAGCGTCAAGGTGCGGGAGCCCCAGTTTGAAGGCCAGACCAAGACCAAGCTGGGCAACAGCGAAGTGCGGGGCCAAGTAGAGTCGGTGGTGGGCGAGGGGCTGGCCGTCTACCTCGAAGAGCACCCCCGGGAAGCCCGCCGCATTGTGGAAAAGGCTATCCAGGCAGCCCGGGCCCGGGAAGCGGCCCGCAAGGCCCGGGAGCTGACCCGCCGCAAAAACGCGCTGGAGGACACGTCGCTTCCCGGCAAGCTGGCCGACTGCACGTTGACGGACCCCGAGGTGTGCGAGCTGTTCCTCGTGGAGGGCGACTCCGCGGGCGGCACCGCCAAGCAGGGCCGGGACCGGCGTTTCCAGGCCATCATGCCCCTGCGGGGCAAGATCCTCAACGTGGAGAAGGCCCGCCTGGACAAGAACTTGGCCAACAACGAAATCAGGGCCATGATCAGCGCCCTGGGCACGGGCATCGGCGAAGATTTCGACCTGTCCAAGGCCCGCTACGGGAAAGTCATCATCATGTCCGTGGACGGCGACGAGCTGGCCTTCGTCCGGGACGAGCGGGGCGTGGTCCGCAGCGTCAAGGTGGGCGACTTCATCGACGCGTGCCTGGACGGGCAGCTGGATTACCGGCGCTTTGAAGTGCTCTGCTTTGGGCTGGACGATCACTCGTGCCGTTTCCGGCCCATCCAGCGGGTGATCCGGCACCCCCTGTCGGAAACCTTGTACGAAATCACTACCGAGTGCGGCCGTTCGGTGCGGGTCACCTCCTCCCACAGCGTCTTTGTGTGGGAAGGCGGCCGCCGGCGGCTGAAGCGGGGCGACGAGATCAAACCCGGCGACTACGTGTTGGCGCCGGCCCTCCTCACCTTTGGCCCCGGCGAGAGGGCGGTGGTCCAGGTGGCCGCCGCGGGCGGGGTACGCGGCGCGTCGCCGGCGGGCGACGGGCCGCTGGCCATCCGCTTTACCCGCGCGCCGGTGGGCCGGGCGGCCATGGCGCGCCTGCGCCGACCCGCGGAAATCGCGGTGGCGGGCGGGCTGCGGGGCGCGGCCCGCGGGCGGGGGGCGTCGGACGGGCCAGGCCAGGCCCCTTCCAGCGGTGGACTGCAGGAGGAGGCGGGACCCTTCTGGCCGGCCCGGGGCGGGATCCCGGACCGCATCTTCAACCTGCCCCCCGCGGTGCAGCGGGCCTACCTGGAGCGCTTTCGGCCCCGGAGGCGCCGGCAGCGGGGCCAGCGGCTCATCCTGCGGACGGACTCCCGGGACGTCGCGGGCCAGCTGGCGTACTTGGTGCTGGCCCAGGGGATGGCGGTGGAAATCCGGCGAGGATCCAGCCAGCCCAGCGGCCGGGAGCTGTACTGGGTCATCGGCAAGCCCCGGCGGCCCCAAGGGTCCGCGGGCGGAAACCAGACCGGACCCGGCGGCGACTTGGAGGCGCTGCGGGTGGCTAGGGTGGAGCCGGTGGATCCGACCCGCGGGCAAGTGTACGACTTCTCCGTGGCCGGCGATGAAAACTTCATCGCCGGCATGGGGGGCATCTGCTGCCACAACACCGACGCCGACGTGGACGGCGCGCATATCCGCACGCTGCTCTTGACCTTCTTTTACCGGTTCATGCGGCCGCTGGTGGAGGCGGGCCGGGTGTACATCGCCATGCCGCCCCTCTATGGCGTCCGCAAGGGCAAGGAGATGCATTACGCTTACAGCGACCAGGAGCTGGACGAACTCCTGGAGCGCATCGGCCGCCAAGGCGTCACCATCCAGCGGTACAAGGGCCTGGGCGAGATGGACGCGGAGCAGCTGTGGGAGACGACCATGAACCCCGAAACCCGCACCATCCGCCAGCTCACTCTGGAGGACGCGGAGATGGCCGACGAGATCTTCAGCATTCTCATGGGCGAGCAGGTGGAGCCGCGGCGGGAATTCATCCAGGCCCACGCCCGGGAAGTGCAGAACCTGGACGTGTGACGGCGCGCCGTTGGGGGCCGGCCGGGCCCCGGCGGGCCGGCGCCCTTGGACTTGACATGAGGAGATACAGCCATGGCCCTTGAGTTCAGCGAAGAGCGCATCCTCCCGGTTCGCGTGGACGAGGAGATGAAGCGCTCCTACATCGACTACGCGATGAGCGTCATCGTGGACCGGGCCTTGCCCGACGTCCGCGACGGCCTGAAACCGGTGCAGCGGCGGATCCTGTACGGCATGTATGAGCTGGGCCTCCGGCCCGACCGCCAGCACCGCAAGTCGGCCCGCATCGTGGGCGATGTCATGGGGAAATACCATCCCCACGGCGACGCCGCCATCTACGACGCGATGGTGCGCATGGCCCAGGAATTTAACTTCCGCTACCCGCTGGTGGACGGCCACGGCAACTTCGGCAGCGTGGACGGCGATCCGCCCGCGGCCATGCGCTATACGGAAGCCCGCCTGTCCCAGCTGGCCATGGAGATGCTGCGGGACATCGACAAGGACACCGTCGACTTCGTCCCCAACTTTGACGAAACCATGGAGCAGCCCGCGGTGCTGCCTTCCCGGGTGCCCAACCTGCTTATCAACGGCGCGGCGGGCATCGCGGTGGGCATGGCCACCAACATCCCGCCCCACAACCTGCGGGAAGTGGTGGACGGCCTCGTTCTCCTCATCGACAACCCTGACGCGGACCTCAAGGACCTGATGAAGGTCATAAAGGGCCCCGATTTTCCCACCGGCGCGCTCATCCTGGGCCGGGAAGGGATTAAGGAAGCCTATGCGACGGGGCGGGGCCGCATCAAGGTGCGGGCCAAGGCCCGTATCGAGCAGATGGGCAACGGCCGCCAGCGCATCGTCATCACCGAGATCCCCTACAACGTCAACAAGGCCAGCTTGATCGCCAAGATCGCAGAGCTCCACCGCAACAAGCAGGTGGATGGCATCACCGACCTGCGGGACGAGTCGGACCGCACCGGCATGCGCATCGTGGTGGAGCTGCGCCGGGACGCCAACGCCCGGGTGGTCCTCAACCGGCTCTACCGCCATACGCAGCTGGAGGACACCTTTGGTGTCATCATGCTGGCGCTGGTGGACGGCGAGCCCAAGGTGCTCAGCCTCAAGGAAGCCCTCCAGCACTACCTGAAGCACCAGGAAGAGGTCGTCGTCCGGCGCACCCGCTTTGAGCTGCGGCGGGCCGAGGAGCGGGCCCACATCCTGGAGGGCCTGCGCATCGCCCTGGACCATATCGACGAGATCATCGCCCTCATCCGCCGCTCCAAGTCCGACAACGAGGCCAAGCAGGGCCTTATGGAGCGGTTTGGCCTGACGGAAAAGCAGGCCGTGGCCATTCTGGACATGCAGCTGCGGCGCCTGACGGGGCTGGAGCGGGAGAAGATCGAGGCCGAGTACCAGGAGCTGCTTAAGACCATCGCCCGCCTGCGGGAGATCCTGGGTGATATCCGCAAGGTGTACGAGGTCATCAAGGAAGAGCTGCTGGAGATCAAGGAAAAGTACGGCGACAACCGGCGGACCCAGATCACCAGCGCCGCGGCGGAGCTGGCCGAGGAGGACTTGATCGCGGACGAGGACGTGGTCGTCACCGTCACCCACTTGGGTTACATCAAGCGCCTGCCTCTCACCGCCTACCGCTCCCAGCGCCGCGGCGGCCGGGGCATCACCGCCATCAGCACCCGCGAAGAGGACTTTGTGGAGCAGCTGTTTGTCACCAGCACCCACAGCTACATCCTGTTCTTCAGCGATAAGGGCAAGGTCTACCGGATCAAGGCCCACGAAGTGCCCGAGGTGGGGCGGGCAGCCCGGGGCACGGCCATCGTCAACTTGATCCAGCTGCCCCGGGACGAGCGCATCAAGACAGCCATCACCATCCGGGAGTACGACGAGGGCCACTATCTCTTTATGGCCACCAAGCGGGGCATCGTCAAGAAAACGGTACTGACGGAATTTGACAGCCCCCGGCACGGCCTCATCGGCATTTTGCTGGATGAGGAGGACGAGCTGGTGGGCGTGCGCCTCACCGACGGCACCGAGCACGTGCTCCTGGTGACCGCCCAGGGCCAGGCCATCCGGTTTCCCGAAGAAGACGTGCGGCCCATGGGGCGCGCCGCCCGGGGCGTGCGGGGCATCGCGCTGGCCGCGGGGGATCACGTGGTGGGGCTGGACGTGGTCCGGCCCGACGCGGACCTGCTGGTGGTCAGCCAGAAGGGCTTTGGCAAGCGGACGCCCCTGGATGAGTACCGCGTCACGGGACGGGGCGGCAAGGGCATCCGCACCTTGCAGATCACCGAGAAGAACGGTCCCATCGTCGCCTGCAAGGTGGTGCGGGACGGCGATGAGGTCATGCTCATCAGCGCCGAAGGGATTATGATCCGCATGCCGGTGGACGACATTTCCCGCCAAGGCCGGGCCACCCAGGGCGTGCGGGTCATGCGCCTGGACGAAGGCGACCACGCCGTGGCGGCGGCCCTCATCGCCGACGAGGACGACGACGGCGAGGATGGGCAGGGGCGGCTCCTCTAAGCCGCGGGGCGCGGCCGGGCCGGGGCGGACGGGCCCTGCGATTTGACGGGTCTTGCGGACGTGTGCTATCATCTACAAGCGCAGCGGGCTTATAGCTCAGCAGGTTAGAGCGCACCCCTGATAAGGGTGAGGTCGGTGGTTCGAATCCACCTAAGCCCACCAAGCGCCTAAGGGGCCGTAGCTCAGCTGGGAGAGCGCCTGCCTTGCACGCAGGAGGTCGGCGGTTCGAGCCCGCTCGGCTCCACCATGAACGCCTCCCGGACCCGTTCCGGCAGGCGTTTTTCATTGCGCCGGTCCGCGGAGGGCCAACCCGGGGGTGAAGGTGGGTGGCTTCGTCAGGACGCCGGTGGCTGCGGGCAGCGGCCTGGGCTACCCTGGTTTCGGCCGGCACCGGCGTCATGCTGTCGGTGCCCCCGGTCTCGGTGTTCATCTTCCCCGTGTACCCCCAGGTGCACGTCCTGCACGGCTGGATCAGCCTCGCGGCGGCCGTGCCCTTTGTCGTGGCCGTGGTGGGCCACGGGCTGCCGGCCTGGCGGACCCGGGGGTTTGGGCCGGCCACCCGCTCGGGACTGGCGGTTTCCGTCGCGTTTCCCCTGGCGCTGGCGTCGGGCGTGTATCACATGCAGCTGCCCGGCACCGTGCCCTGGGTGTTAGTGGCGCATTTCGCCAGCGGGCTGGGGGCGCTGGTGGCCGCGTACGTCCACAGCGCGCGGCCCAGCCCCCGCCCTGTCCGCCGCGGCCCGGCGCCCGGCGCCGGCGGCTGAGGGCCGCCCGTGGGACAAGCAGGACAAAAGGGACAGGTCCCGGCGGAGGCGTCCCGGCGCACCGCGGACCGCCGGGGCGCGCAGCATGCGAGGGAGGCGATCCCGTGACCGCGCCGCCGCAGCCCATCGTGAGCCCCCAGTGGCTGGCCCAGCGGCTGGGGGACCCCGACGTGGTGGTGGCCGACTGCCGCTTTGACCTGGCGGACCCCGAAGCTGGCCGCCGGGCTTATGCCGCGGGCCACATCCCCGGTGCCGTCTACTTTGATCTCGAGGAAGACTTGTCGGCTCCGGCCCAGCGGCCCGGGGGCCGGCATCCCCTGCCGGACGTGGACGAGCTCTGCCGCCAGCTGGGCCAGGCCGGCATCGGTCCTGGCGTGACGGTGGTGTGCTACGACGACCAGCAGGGCGCGATGGCCGCTCGCCTGTGGTGGATGCTGCGCTGGCTGGGCCACGACGCGGCGGCCGTTTTAGACGGCGGCTTTGCCGGGTGGCGGCGGGCGGGGCTCCCCGTCACCGACGCGCCGGCAAACCCAACGCCCCGCCGCTTTGTGCCCGCGCCGCGGCCCGAGCTGGTCGCGTCCGCGGAGGACGTGCAGCGCCTGGTGCAGGAGGGCCGGGGCGTGCTGGTGGACTCCCGGGCTCCCGAACGCTACCGGGGGGAGCTGGAGCCCATCGACCCCGTGGCCGGGCACATTCCCGGCGCCCGCAACTTGCCCTGGATGGACAACGTGGACGCGGACGGCCGCTGGCGCCATCCCGGGGAGCTGGCCCGCCGCTTTGCGGGGCTGGTCGGGGAGGAGCCGGTGGTGGTGTACTGCGGCTCCGGCGTGACGGCCTGCGCCAACTTGCTGGCCATGGCCTACGCGGGCGTGCCCGTGCAGCCCCGCCTGTACGTGGGCGGGTGGAGCGACTGGTGCACCCGGCCGGGCAGCCCGGTGGCCAAGGTTGACACGTAGCCGCCCGCGGTGCTATATTCATCATCGTCGACTGTCGATTTAGTGCGAAACCCGGCCCGGACGGCCCTTAAGGACTGTCTTGCTGCCGGGGGAGAGGAATCGGGGAGGGAAAGGAAGCGGCCATGACGCGCGATATAAGGCCAGGCACGGCAACCGATGCTCCCGCCGTCCTGGAGCCGGCCCCGGTGGCCGCGGACGCCCGGGACGAGGAGCTGGCCGTAGCCGCACGCGCCTTGGCCCATCCGGTGCGCATCCGCATCCTCCGGCGGCTGGGCCTGGAGGGCTCCTACTGCGGAGATCTGGTGGAGCTGCTGGGTTTGGCCCAGTCCACCGTTTCCCACCATTTGCGCATCCTCCGGGAAGCCGGCCTCATCGAAGGCGAGGAACAAGGCCCGGCCACCTGCTACCGGGTCCATCGGGAGCGGTGCGCGGCCGTGTGCAACCTGGTGCGGGAAATCTTGGGCGAGCCCATCGGGCTCTGAGGGTCGGCGGGGAGGCGGGGCGCCGCGGGCCCTTCCCACGGGCAGGGGGCGCCGTCGCCCTCTGATCCGCGGCTGCGCTGACCTGGCCTCTTTGCACAGGTTACATCGCCCTTCGCCGATGGGCGATGAAGCGGCCGGCGCCGGCAGCGCCTGGCCGCCGAGCGCCGGCCCGGGGACGCGCAACCCCGGGCGGATCCGGACCGCAACATGAAGGGTCCGGGGACGCCTTGCCTGGAAGGCTGCCTGGGAAAGGGGGGAGAAGGAGCCATGCCCAACTACGCCTTTCGCTGCAACGGGTGCGGGCACGAGTTTGAAGTGCAGACGTCCTGGTCGGCCAAGGCCGACGTGGTATGCCCCGAGTGCGGCGCGGGCGACCTTAAGGAGCTCTTTGGCCGCTACCGGTTCTTGACCACCGGCGGCTCGTCGGGCGGCAGCACCGGCGGCGGCTCCGTCCAGGGGTCGGGCTTCACTTGAGCGGCTTGTTGAGGACGGGGGGACCGGCGGTCCCCCTTAATTTTTCCCGGCTGAGGCCGCGGCGCTAAAACAAGTTGCGCAACAGCAGCCGGTCCCGCTCGGGCAGGTTGAGGATCCGCTCCCGGGCCAAGAGCAGAGGGCTCAAGGCGGCGGGGTCCCGGGCCCGGACCAGCGTTTCCGCCTCCAGGAGGGTTTCGGCGATCTGCTGCAGCAGGTCGTGCTCGGTGTGCAGGGCCAGCCAGCGCCGGGCCTGCTCCCATTGGTCCCGCACCTGGGCCACCGCCTCTTGGGCGGCCGTCCAGTCGCCCTCGGCCAGGGCCGCGTGGCCCCGGTCCAGGCGGCCGGCGAGATCCCGGGCCAGGGCCGCCTGCGCCCCGATAAGCCCGTACACCCCGGCCACGCCCAGCGCGGTGATGAGCCAGAGGGTGCAGAAGATCCAGTCGCTGGCCCGGCGGCGCGTCATGCCCGCGGGCTCCCCTTGGGCTGGCAAAAGAAGCGGCCCTGGGTGTCCAGCGCGGCGTAGAGCACGGTCCGGGGATCCTCGATGCCATGGGCCCGCATCTGCCCCTGCAGCCAATCCATGTCCAGCCCGATCCGGGCCAAGTTGCGGTGGTCCACCTCGCCGTCCACGATGAGGGGCGTCGGCAGCCCCTCATACTGGGTCGGTACTCCCAGATCGGCGGGCGTCACCGGCCGGCGCTGGGAGCGGGGAACGATGCTGAGCTGGCCGTTGGTTTCCAGCACCGCGAACTCCACGTCCTCCACATGGGGGTACCCCCCGATGCGCAGCTGTTCCAAGAGGTCGTTGACGTTGTAGCGCAGCTCCTGCATGGCCGCTTCGACGATGCGCCCGTTGGCCACCACCACCGTGGGCCGGCCGCTGATGAGGGCCCGGGCCCGGGTGCTCCTGAGGGAGATGTAGGAAACCGTGAAAGACGCCACCAGCAGCGCGAAAACGCCCACCAGCCCGTTCACCAGCGGCGTGCCCGTGTCGGCCATGGGGATCGCGGCCACGTCGGCAAAGAGGATAAGGGTGACCAGCTCATAGGGCTGCAGGGTGGTGACCTGGCGCTTGCCCAGGACCCGCAGGAAGAGCAGCAGGGTGAAATAGAGGATCATCACCCGCACAAACACGATCAGCACGCGGCCCCACCCCTTGCGCGGATCGTCCTCCGCTTCAGTATGGGGGCGGGGCCGGCGCCTTTATGCGGTCAATAGTACGGGGAAATCATGATGTAGACCAGCACGCCGGTCAAGCTCACATACAGCCACAGGGGCATGGCCCAGCGGGCGATGCGCCGGTGGCGGGCCACCTCCAGATTCAAGCCTGTGAAGAGGGCAAAGAGGGCCAAAGGCACGATGACCGCCGCCAGCACCACGTGGGTGATGAGGATGAAGTAATACACCGTCCGCAGGAATCCCTGGCCGCCGTAGGGCGTGGAGGGCGCGAGGGTGTGATAGGTCAGGTAGGTGATGAGGAAAAGCGCCGTGGTGGCGAAGGCCGCCAAGATGAAGCGGCGGTGGGTTTCCCGCTGCTTGCGGCGGATCGCGATGTAGCCGGCCAGCAGAAACACAAAGGTGAAGCTGTTGAAGATCGCGTTGGCCAGCGGCAGCACGGTCAGATCGAAACCCACGTCGCGGGCGGCGTCGCCCCGCAGGAAAAAGAGGAGCATGACCACCGCGACGATGAGGATGGACACCGCGGCCACCAGCGGCGTGTAGTTGCGGACGGGCCCCTTGCCGGTGGGCAAAAGCGGCCACCTCCTCCAAGAGAGCCGGGCCTAGGGCCAGATGCCCCGCTGCAGGTAGGCCCGGGCGATTTTTTCGATGGCCAGGACAAAGGCCGCGGTCCGCATGTCCTGTGCCTTCGGGTAGCGTTCCATGACCTCCCAAATCTGCTGGTACGCGGTGCGCATGGTGTCGTCCAGCCCCGACCGCACCAGATCCAGTTCGCTCGCGGGCGTGGTGAGCACCCTTTGCACCGCTTCCGGCACCGGCCGGCCCGTGAGGGACTGCAGCGCTTCGATGACCTGCAGGCCCCGCATCTCCTCAAAGCGCCGCTCCAGCCGGCCAAAGCGGATGTGGGACAGGTTCTTGATCCACTCGAAATAAGAAACGGTGACGCCGCCCGCGTTGGCGTAGATGTCGGGAATGATGAACTTGCCCCGCTCCCGCAAGATCTCGTCGGCCGCGGCGGTGGTGGGGCCGTTGGCGGCTTCCACGATGAGCTTGGCCTGGATGCGGGGGGCGTTTTCCGCGGTGATCTGGCTTTCCAGGGCCGCCGGGATGAGGATGTCGCAGTCCTCCTCCAGCAGGCGCCGCCCGTCTTCGATGTAGGTCGCGCCGGCAAACCCCTTGACGCCCCGGTGCTGCGCCAGGTGGGCCTTGACGGCTTCCACATCGAGGCCCTTCTCGTCGTAGAGAGCGCCGTCCCACTCCACGATGCCGATGATCTTGGCGCCGTCTTCCTCCGCCAGAATCTTGGCCGCGTGGTAGCCCACATTGCCCAGGCCCTGGATGATGACCCGCTTGTCCGCCAGCCCCCCGTCCAGCCCCGCCCGGCGGACGTGCTCGGGGTGGCGGAAAAACTCCCGGAGGGCAAAGACGACGCCCCGGCCGGTGGCCTCCCGGCGCCCGGCGATGCCGCTCATGGTGGGGTCTTTGCCCGTCACCACGGCGATGGCGTTGATGTCGTCGGGCCGCAGCGTCTGGTACACGTCCAGGATCCAGGCCATTTCCCGCGGACCGGTGCCCATGTCCGGACCGGGCACGTCGGTGCTGGGGCTGATGCCGGCCTTGTGGATGAGCTCCGCGGCAAAGCGGCGGGTGATGGCCTCCAGCTCCTCATCGGTGTAGTCCCGGGGATTGATGTCCAGCGCCCCTTTGGCGCCGCCGTAGGGCACGTCCACGATCGCGCACTTGTAGGACATGAGGGCGGCCAGGGCCTCCACCTCGTCCTGATGCACCATGGGCCCGTAACGGATGCCGCCCTTGGCCGGGAGCCGGTGCTCGCTGTGCACGGCCCGCCAGCCCCGGAACACCCGGTACTCGCCGCGGATCTTCACGGGGAACCGCAGTTGGTAGACGACCTTGCACTCCCGGATGAGCTGCGCCAGCCCCGGCGGCAAGTCCAGCAGGGCCACCGCCCGCGTGAAGTGGTGGTCGACCGACTCCAGGAACGACATCTCCTGCTGGACTGCCATGTACATCGCCTCCATTGCGATCAATGCGCCTTCATGGCATGGATTAGCCGTGGCGGCGCGGCTTCCTCCTGTCCCGGACCAGGACCGGACAGACGAAGTGTTCCCGCAGGGACAAATGCCCCAATCTTTCCGGCAAGTGCCCCCTTTTGCCCCGGAGACGCCGCCGGGCAAAGGTCCGGACGGGCGCCGCGGCGTACTTATACCGTACCGGCCGCACCGGCGCAGCCGAAAGGGAAACCGCGCGGCCGCGGGGGAGCAGGAGCGGCGGACAGGGGGGAATCGGGATGAGCAGGTTCGTGCAGTGGGAGCAGGTACCGGCGCGCCAGCTGCCCCTGGAAGAGCGGCTCTTGGGTTTCCAGGAAGTGAACCTGGGCTATACTCTAGAGGAAGCCATCGCGGAAGCCGAGCGCTGCCTGCAGTGCCCCAGCCCCGCGTGCCAGGAGGGCTGCCCCAACGGAAACCCCATCCGGGAGTTCCTGCTGCGGGTCGCGGAAGGAGATCTCCTGGGGGCGGCGGAGCTGGACTGGTCCCAAAACGCGCTGCCGGCCTGCACGGGCCGGGTGTGCGCTTGGGAATACCAGTGCGAAGGCTATTGCGTCATGAATCACCGGGGAGATCCGGTCAAGATCGGCGCCATCGAGCGATTTTTCGCGGACTACGCCCTCAAGCGCCTGGAGCAGGATCCCGACGCCATCAACTGGCGGGATCCGGACTATGAGCCCCGGGCGCAGCGGGTGGCGGTGGTGGGCGCAGGTCCGGCCGGGCTGGCCGCGGCCCACTTTCTGGCCCGCAAAGGGTATCCCGTGACCGTCTTTGAGCGCTGGCCGGTGGCGGGCGGCGTGATGGCCTACGGCATCCCCGAATTCGTCCTGCCCCAGGAGGTCATTGACCGGGAGGTGCGGCGCCTGGAGCGGATGGGCGTGGAGATCCGCACGGGCGTCACCGTGGGCGAGGACGTGACCATCGATGAACTGTTCCAGCAAGGGTACGAGGCGGTGTTCGTGGGCGTCGGCGCCAACGAACCGTCCCGCCTGGGCATCGAGGGAGAGGATCTTCCCGGCGTGTGGACGGCCAAGGACTTCCTCATGCGGGCCCAGGCCGCCAACCTGCGGGACCGCCTGGCGGGCGCCCTGCCCGAGGAGTGGCTGTCGCCGCCGCCGGTAGGCCGCCGGGTGGCCGTCATCGGCGCGGGCAATACGGCCATGGACGCGGCCCGCACCGCCCGGCGGCTGGGGGCCCAAGAAGTCATGGTGCTCTACCGCCGGGACGCGGCCTCCAGCCCGTCGCGGCCCATCGAGGTAGAGCACGCCCAGGCGGAAGGGGTGACCTTCACGTACTTGGTCAATCCGACGCGGTTCATCGCCGGCGACGACGGGCGCGTGGCGGCGGTGGAGCTGGTGCGCATGCGCCTCACCGCGCCCGACGAGTCGGGCCGGCGCCGGCCGGAGCCCATTCCCGGCAGCCAGTACGTGCTGCCCGTGGACACGGTGGTGGTGGCCATCGGATACCAGCAGGAATCCCTCATCGCCGAAACCGCGGGGCTGGCTACCACCAAGTGGGGTACGCTGATCATCGACGAGGAGACGGGCGCCACCAGCCGGCCGGGCGTCTTCGCCGGGGGGGACTGCGTCACGGGTCCCAATACGGTCATCCACGCCATCGCGGCCGGGCGTAAGGCGGCGGCGGGCATCCACCAGTACCTGCAGGCCAAGGCGGGCGGCAGCGGAGCCCGGGCCCGATCCAACGGCGCCGCGGGCCGCGGCGCGTCACGCCGGAACGCGAGCCGGCGGCTCCTTTTGAGCCGCCGCTAGGGCGCGCCGCCAGCGGACCATCGCGGCCACCACCACCGGGTCAAACTGGGTGCCGGCGCCGGCTTCCAGCTGGCGCAGGGCCTCCTCTTCGCTGAGGGCGTCCCGGTACGCCCGCCGGGACGTCATCGCGTCAAAGGCGTCGGCCACGGCGATGATGCGGGCCTCCAAAGGCACTTCGTCCCCCCGGAGGCCGTCGGGATAGCCGCGCCCGTCCATGCGCTCGTGATGATGGCGGATACCCGGGAGCAGGGGACGGAAGGCCGCGACGCCTTCGCAGATGCGGGCCGATTCCACAGGATGGCGCCGCATGATCTCCCACTCCTCCGGATCCAAGGGGCCGGGCTTGTTGAGCACCGCGGAGGGCACCGCGATCTTTCCCACATCGTGGAGCAGGGCCGCCCAGCGCAGCCGCTCCCGCACAGGCAGCGGCAGATTCATCGCCTGCGCGATGCCCTCGGCGTACTCGGCCACCTTCTCCGAGTGGCGGGACGTGTACGGATCCTTGGCGTCCAGGGCCCGCACAAAGGCCAGGATGGCTTCTTCTACGAGCTGGTGCAGCGCGTCGATGCGCCGGCGCAGGGACAAGTTCAGTGCCCCTGCGGTGACGCCGATGCCGCTGAAAAATACCGTTCGGATGATCCACCCGGCCGGCGCCTGGGGGATGCCCGCGGCCACGTCCAGGGGCATAAAGGGCCCGCAGACGACGCCCGCGAGGATCCCCGCGGCCAGCCCGCCGGAGGGACCGTAAAAGAAGCCGCCCATCAAGACGGGGATGTAGAAGAGGTGGGGAAAGACGTTGACGGTGCCGCCCGTCAGGTAGGTGACGAGGGCCGCCGCCGCGATCCCGGCTGCGACCAGGCCGGCGCCCAGCCACGGGTGCCGCTCCATCGCTTTGAGGCGCTGGCCCCACACGTCGGACACCGCCGCCACCTCCTGCCATGGAGCCCGGCGCTGGCCGCCCGGGGCTTCCCGGCGCGCCGGGCCCGTCAGCGCACGGCCACCACCCGGCCTTTCCCTGACGCGTCCAGGTCCAGCGCCAGGCAAACGCTGCCGGCGCCCCGCTCCAGCAGCAGGCGAATGCGCCCGGCCAGCGGTTCATCCAGCTTGAGCCGGACCTCGTGCACCCTGCCGTCAAGAAAGCACAGTCCGTAGCCCGCGCTGAGCACCAGCACTTCCACCAATGGAAACCCGCCCTTCTCCAGCTTTTACGGCCGGGTCATTCTTGGCGCCGGCGGCCAGTTCCTCTGGCAGTTGTCCCCTGGGGCAATGGAGAAGGTTGCCTGCGGCCGGGGATCCGCTGCGGGCGGGACCCGGGACCCAGCTGGCGCACCCGCTGGAACGGCGCCGGTCAACGGCTCGAAAATCCTTAGACGCGGGAAAGTACTTTTCCTTTTTATGTAGAAAAAAGCGGGGCTACCACTGGCCGCCGCCGCGGCGGCCGGCCAGCGCCCGGGCCGGCGCCGCCGGGGGCCCGGGCAAGGAATCCCCGGCCGCGGTGTGGAATGAGCTCGCCCAGCAGCGGAGGAGGTGGCCGGGTGAACCGATCCGAGGAGTCCGCCGCGGCCTTGGAAGCCACAATCCAGGAGCTGGCCGCGGCCATCCGGGAAACCGACGTCTACCGCGCGTGGCAGGAAGCCCGGGCCGCCTTGGCCCAGCGCCACGCGGCCCAGGTCATGCTGCGGGATCTGCAGGCCCAGCAGGAAGCGCTGCTGCGGAAGGCCCAGGCGGGGGAGGCCATCACCCCCGAGGATGAGGAGCGGCTGCAACGGACGCTGGAAACCGTCTCCTACAACCCCTACGTGCGGGCGGTCCTGGAGACGGACTTGGCCCTGGCCCAGCTGCTGGCCGCGGTCCAGCAGGCGCTGGCCGCCCAGCTGGGCATGGAGGCCGGTCCGGCCGAGCCAAGCCCAGGCGCGGCGGCCGGCCCGCGTGCCGGCGGCCCGGCCGGCCAGGTCCTGGGGCCGTCCCCACCGCCGGAGCCGCCCCGCAAGAGCCGCCTGTGGGTGCCGGGGCAGCCGTGAGGTAGCCGCCGGGGCCGGCGCTAGCGGCGGGCCCCCAGGATGACCAGCAGCACCCCGGCGCCGATGAGGGCCAGCCGGGACCACGTGACTTGGCCGGCCAAGCCCGAGATGCCCAGCAAGGTGACGGTGAGCAGCACCAGGGGGCCCACCATGCCCAGCGCGGCGTTGATCTGCACCGCCGCGTCCAGCCGGGCCAGGCGCAGCATGAGCAGCGCGGCGCCCAGCTCGATGGCCGAGGAGACCATGCGCACCGCGGCCATTAGCCGGACCAGGCCCGCTTCATCGCCCATGGCCCGCCCCTCCCTTGACCCCGCCGCGGCGGGGCATGCCTATGCGGCTGCACCCGCGCCGTGGCCGCTCCTGGCCGGGAGGGCTGCCGCCGGGCGCGGAGGCAACGCCGGCAGTCAATGTCTATGAGGGGCGCAGGGCAAGGATGGCCCCCGGGGGACGCCGGGCGGATGGGAGGGCAGGAGAGGCGGCGGAGCTGGCGAATCCCTTTCGCATGCGGCCGCCCGAGGCGGCCGGCACGACGAGAGGAGCGGAGACGAGTTGAGCGACGTCAAAATCCTGCTGCCTGAGAGAGAGATCCCGCGGCAGTGGTATAACGTGGTCGCAGACTTGCCCACGCCGCCGCGACCGCCCTTGCACCCAGGCACCAAACAGCCCCTCAAGCCGGAGGATCTGGCGCCGCTGTTTCCCATGGCCCTTATCGAGCAGGAGGCCAGCGGCCAGCGCTGGATCGACATTCCGGAAGAGATCTTGAATATTTATCGACTTTGGCGGCCCACGCCCCTCTACCGGGCCCGCCGCCTGGAAGAGGCCCTGGGGACGCCGGCCAAGATTTACTACAAGTACGAAGGCGTCAGCCCCGCAGGCAGCCACAAGCCCAACACCGCGGTGGTGCAGGCCTACTACAACAAGCGGGAAGGCGTGCGCCGGCTCTCCACGGAAACCGGCGCGGGGCAATGGGGCAGCGCCCTGGCCCTGGCCTGCCGGCTGTTTGGGCTTGAGTGCACCGTCTACATGGTCAAGGTCAGCTACCACCAAAAGCCGTATCGCCGGTCCTTGATGCAGGTATGGGGAGCGGAAGTCGTGCCCAGCCCCAGCGACCGCACCGAGGCCGGCCGCCGCATCCTGGCCGAAGACCCCGATTCCCCCGGCAGCCTGGGGATCGCCATCAGCGAGGCGGTGGAGGACGCGGCCGCCCATGACGACACCAAGTACTCCCTGGGCAGCGTCCTCAACCACGTGCTGCTGCACCAAACCGTCATCGGCCTGGAGGCCAAGAAGCAGCTGGCGCTGGTGGATGACTATCCCGACGTGGTCATCGGCTGCCACGGCGGCGGCAGCAACTTCGGCGGGCTGGCGCTGCCCTTTGTGGCCGACCGCATCGCCGGCAAGGAGGTGCGGGCGCTGGCCGTGGAGCCCGCCGCGTGCCCGACCTTGACCCGGGGCCCCGCCGCGTACGACTTCGGCGACACGGCCCAGATGACGCCCCTGCTCTACATGAACACCCTGGGGCATCGCTTCATGCCGCCGGGGATCCATGCGGGCGGCCTGCGCTACCACGGCGCCGCGCCGCTGGTGACGCACCTGTATGAGCACGGGCTCATCGAGGCCAAGGCCTACCCGCAGCGGTCAGTGTTTGAGGCGGCGGTGCAGTTCGCCCGCATCGAGGGGCTGCTGCCCGCGCCCGAGTCGGCCCACGCCGTGCGGGCGGCCATCGACGAGGCTCTCCTGGCCAAGGAAGAGGGTCGGGAGCGGACCATCCTCTTTGGCCTCAGCGGGCACGGCCACTTCGACCTGGCCGCCTACGACGCGTATCTGTCGGGGCAGCTGGAGGATTACGAGCTGCCGGAGGAAATGATCACCCGGGCCCTGGCCGAGCTGCCGCAGGTCTGAGGCGCGCTCGGGCGCGCCGGTCGCGGGTGGCAGGGGGGTCCGGGCGGACCCCCTTTGTCGTGGGACCGCCTCCGAGAGTTGGCGAGCCGCCGCCGGACGGCTGCGCCGTTTTCGGCAGGCGCCGGCAGCGATAGGGAAAGGAGTCGCGCGCATGCAGCAGATCTTGCGGGTCGTGGACCCGGAAATCGCGGAAGCCATCGAAGCGGAACGCCGGCGGCAAAATACCCACATCGAGCTCATCGCCTCGGAAAACTTCGTCAGCGAGGCGGTGCTGGCCGCCCAGGGCTCGGTGCTGACCAACAAGTACGCCGAAGGATACCCCGGCCGCCGCTACTACGGCGGGTGCCAGTACGTGGACGTCGCCGAGCGGCTGGCCATCCAGCGGGCCAAGGAGCTGTTTGGGGCCGAGCACGTCAACGTCCAGCCCCACTCGGGCTCCCAAGCCAACCAGGCCGTTTACTTTGCTGCCCTCGAGCCGGGCGACACGGTCATGGGCATGGCGCTGCCCCACGGCGGCCACTTGACCCACGGCCACCCCATCAACCTGTCGGGGCGCCTGTACAACTTCGTGGCCTACGGCGTGGACCCCGAGACCGAGCAGATCGACTACGACCAGCTGGAAAAGCAGGCCCGGGAAGTCAAGCCCAAGATGATCGTGGCCGGGGCCAGCGCCTACCCGCGCATCATCGACTTTGCCCGGCTGCGGGCCATCTGTGATGCGGTGGGCGCCATCTTGTTTGTGGACATGGCCCACATCGCCGGCCTGGTGGCCGCGGGCTTGCACCCCAGCCCCATCCCGTACGCGGAGTACGTCACCACCACCACCCACAAGACGCTGCGGGGGCCCCGGGGCGGGATGATCTTTTGCAAGGCCGAACTGGCCAAGGACCTGGACCGGGCCGTGTTTCCCGGCGTGCAGGGCGGGCCGCTGATGCATGTCATCGCCGCCAAGGCGGTGGCCTTGAAAGAGGCGCTGACGCCCGAGTTCCGCTCCTACCAGCGTCAGGTCGTCAACAACGCCAAGGCGCTGGCGTCCGCCCTCATGTCCCGGGGTTTTCGCGTCGTGTCCGGGGGCACCGACACCCACCTGATGCTGGTGGACGTCAAGGCGTCCCGGGGCTTGACCGGCAAAGAGGCCGAAGCGCTGTTGGATGACGTCATGATCACCGTGAACAAGAACACCATTCCCTTCGACACCGAGAAGCCCACCGTGTGCAGCGGCCTGCGGCTGGGCACGCCCGCGGTGACCACCCGCGGCATGCGGGAGGCGCAAATGGAGGAGATCGCGGACATCATCGACCGGGTGCTGTCCAACCCCGGCGATGACAGCGTCCGGGAGGAAGCCCGAGAGCGGGTGGCCCGGCTGTGTGCCGCCTACCCGCTGTACGGGGGATTGTAACGCCTGCCGGCCACCGGCAGCAGTCAGGAGCCAGCCGCGAAACGAGGAAATCGCCCCTCCGGGCGGCGCGGGTGCTGGCCGACGGAGCGGCCCGACGGTTTCTCGAACGAGGTCGGTGAACAGCGTGGCGGCCAAGTTGTCCCCCGATGCGGCCCGCGCGGCCATGCGGGCCAGCGCGGTGGAAGGCGCCTTCGCCAGCGCCAGCGACAACGCTGGGACATCTTTCCTCTCCCTGTACGGGCTGGCCATGGGCGCCACACCGGCCCAGCTCGGCGTGCTGGCGGCCTTGCCCAACCTGCTGAGCAACGTGCTTCAGGTGCCTTGGGCGCTGGTGACGGAGCGGCTGGGGCGGCGGCGGCAGATCATGCTCATCGGCGCCCTCGGGGGCCGGCTCCTGTGGCTGCCCTTGGTGTTCCTGCCGTGGATCAGCCCTTCGCCTGCGGCCGCGGTCCAGCTGATGATGGCGGCCGTGGCCCTGCGCTCGGCCGTGGCGGCGATGACGGGGCCGGCCTGGACGTCCCTTATGGCGGACCTGGTGCCGCGGCGGGTGCGGGGCGTCTACTTTGCCAACCGCAACGCCTTAATCAACGTGGCCGCCCTGGGGGCGACCCTCTTGGCGGGCCTGCTGCTGGAGGTGGGGGGCGAGCCCGGCGGCTACCAGCTGATATACGCCTTTTGCGTGGTCATGGGCGCGGCGGCGGCCGTGTACATGGCCCGCATGCCGGACCTGCCGTGGGAAGGCCGCGAGGCCGCGGAACCGGCCACGCCGGAGACCCGGACATGGCGGGTCCGCTGGCGGCGGACCGTGGCCGTTTTCCGCCGCGCGCCCAACTTCAACCGCTACTGCGGCACCACCTTTATCTGGACCCTCGGCGTCCATCTGCCCGCGCCCCTGTTTGCCGTGTATTTCGTTCGCGACCTGGGCGGCGCGGAGGCCGCCTGGGGCATCGTCACCGCGGCCAACTTTGCCGCCACCGTGCTGGCCCAGCGGTACTGGGGCCTGCTCACCCAGCGGTTTGGCGAAAAGCGCATCATGCTCCTGTCCGGCGTGGGCGCCGCGGTGCTGCCCTTTTTGTGGCTGCTGATTCCCGTCCCCTCCCTGGCCATCGCCGTCAACGGCCTGGGCGGCTTTTTCTGGGCCGGATACAACCTGGCCAGCTTCAACCTGCTCTTGGAGTTGGCGCCGCCGGTGCGCCGCACCACCTACGTCGCCCTCTACAATACCACCGTCGGCCTCGGGGCTACGGCGGGCCCGCTGTTGGGCGGCTTCGGGGCGGCCGCCGCCGGGATCCCCTTGGTGCTCGTGGTGTCGGGCGTGGTGCGGTTTGTCGGGCTGTGGCTCTTTGCCCGCACCGTGGAGCAGCCCATGGTGCCCATGACCGCCGCGGACCTGTTGCCGTTGTGGGTCAAGTGGTGGCGCCAGATGGGCACCCGGGCCGTCATGACCCGCCTGCGGGTATCCCTCCGTCCCCGCCCCGCCGCCCGGCGCCCGAACCGGCGGAACCCGGGCCGCGGGCCTGCCGCGGGGCGCGACAAGGAAGTGGGCCGCGGCGGCCGGACGCTGCCCGGCGGCCCCTCGGACTGATCCGGACGGGGCGCCTTGACGGTGCCCGCCTTTGTTGTTACCGTGTTTCCATGAACGGGCTCGCCGCGCGCGACGGATACGGGCGAGCCCGCGGGCAGCGTACGTCAAGACAGCGTGGGATGGGTCCCGGCCGACGGGGACCTGGGCAGGGAGGCCTGTAGCGTGCTGGACATCAAGCTGATCCGCAACGAACCCGACAAGGTCCGGGAGGCCATGCGGCGCCGGGGCGAGGACGCGCCCATCGACGAGGTGCTGGCCTTGGACGAGCAGCGCCGGTCGCTGGTCACCGAGGTGGAGCAGCTGAAGGCCCGCCGCAACCAGGTTTCGGAGGAGATTGCCCGGGCCAAGCGGGCCGGTCAGGACGCCACGGAGATCATCGCCGCCATGCGGGAGGTCAGCGACCGCATCAAGGCGCTGGATGACCAGGTCCGGGACGTGGAGGCCCGCCTGGAGCAGCTCCTCTTGACCATTCCCAATATCCCTCACGAGTCGGTGCCCTACGGCCAGAGCGAAGAGGACAATGTGGAGGTGCGCCGCTGGGGGGAGCCGCGGCAGTTTGACTTCGCGCCCAAGGCCCACTGGGACATCGGCACGGGGCTGGGCATTTTGGACTTTGAGCGGGGCGCCAAGGTGGCAGGGGCCCGGTTTGCGGTGTACCGGGGCGCGGGGGCGCGCCTGGAGCGGGCCCTCATCAACTTCATGATCGACGTCCACACCCAAGAGCACGGCTACACCGAGATTTGGCCGCCCTTTTTGGCCAACACGGCCAGCATGACGGGCACGGGGCAGCTGCCCAAGTTTGCCGAGGACATGTTCCGTTGCCAGGGCGAGGACCTGTACCTGATCCCCACCGCGGAAGTGCCCGTGACCAACCTGCACCGGGATGAGATCCTGGACGGCGACCAGCTCCCCATCTACTACGTGGCCTACTCCGCGTGCTTCCGGGCCGAAGCCGGCGCCCACGGCCGGGACACCCGGGGCCTCATCCGCCAGCACCAGTTCAACAAGGTGGAGCTGGTGAAATTCGTGAAGCCCGAAGACTCCTACGACGAGCTGGAAAAGCTGGTGGCCGACGCGGAGGCCATCCTGCAGCGGCTGGAGCTGCCGTACCGGGTGACCATGATGTGCACCGCGGACGTGGGATTCGCGGCGGCCAAGAAGTACGATCCCGAGGTGTGGATGCCCAGCTACGGGCGGTACGTGGAGATCTCGTCCTGCTCCAATTTCGAGGATTTCCAGGCCCGGCGGGCCAATATCCGCTTCCGTCGCCACCCCAAGGCGAAGCCGGAGTTCGTGCACACCCTCAACGGCTCGGGACTGGCGGTGGGCCGCACCGTGGCCGCGATCCTGGAAAACTACCAAAACCCCGACGGCAGCGTCACCATTCCCGACGCCCTGCGGCCGTACATGGGCGGCATGACCCGCATCGAGCCCCGGTAGGGGCCGGCGGCCGCCCCCAGCAGCCTGGTCCCGCCGCTGCCGGCTCGGACTTGCCGCCGGCAGCGGCGCTTTTTTCTTGGGAGGGGCGGGGCCGCGCCGCCCGAGGCGGCCGGGAGGATCTGCCCCCTTGTTGGCGAAAAGGATATAACGTTATGTCGTTATGACCGGCGGCGGCCGTGCCCCCACCGGGGCGGCGCCGTCAAGGGTCAGCACGCCGAGGGAGCCGAGGGCTGGATGGCCTTGCGCCGGGACAATTCCGTGCCCCTCTATCATCAGCTGCGGGACCTGCTGCGGGAGCAGATCGAAAGCGGCCAGCTGCCGCCCCATACCCGCCTGCCCAGCGAAACCGAGCTGCAGGTCCGCTACGGCGTGAGCCGCATGACCGTGCGGCTGGCCATGGGCGCCCTGGTCAACGACGGCCTCGTCTACCGCCGCCCCGGCAAAGGCTCCTTCGTGGCGCCGCCCCGGGTTTCCAAGCGCTTCGTCTCCATGATCAGCTTCACCGAAGAACTGCGCCTGCGCGGGTTTCGTCCCTCATCCAAAGTCCTGGAAGCCCGGGAGATTCCGGCTGCGGACGCCATCGCCCAGCGCCTGCAGATCCCCCCGGGCACGCCTGTGGTGCTGGTGCGCCGCATCCGTTACGCGGACGGCGAACCCGTCGGCCTCAACACCAGCCACCTGCGGGCCGACTTGTGCCCGGGGATCTTGGAGGAAGACCTGGCCCAGGGGTCGCTGTACAAATTGATCGAAGACCGCTGGGGTGTGCGCATCACCCGGGCCGACCGCTTCCTGGCGTCCATTCCGTGTCCGCAGGATCTGGCGGGCTTGCTGCGGGTGCGCCCCGGCGATCCCATCCTCGAGCTGCGGGGCGTCGTGTACACGGAATCCGGCGTGCCCCTGGACTACTGCGAGGAGTACTACAGCGAGGGGAATGAACGATGAGGGCTCCCATTTCCAGCCCCCCGGCGGAGGGCCGGCCCAGCCCGGGCGAGGCCCCGTCCACGGGGCCGGCGCCGCCTTGGAGCCGCCGGCCGTGCGTGGCCGTCATCGGCGCGGCGCAATGCCCGCCGGGGGAGGCCCGCGTCGCCGAGGAAGTGGGGCGGCGGGTGGCGGGGCTGCCCGCGGATCTGGTCTGCGGAGGGCTTGGCGGCGTCATGGAAGCGGCCGCGCGCGGCGCCCGGCAAGCTGGGGGGCGCACCATCGGCATCCTGCCCGGGATCCAAAAGGATGCGGCCAACCCGTACATCGACATCGTCATCCCGACGGGCATGGGCCAAGCCCGCAACGTGCTGGTGGTGCTGGCGGCCGACGTGGTCGTGGCGGTGGGCGGCGAATTTGGCACGCTGTCTGAAATCAGCCTGGCCCTCAAGCACGGGATTCCGGTGGTCGGCCTGGACACGTGGCCGGTGGACGCCATGCCCGCTACCGGCGATGCGCCCTTTCATCGCGCCCGCGACGTGGATCACGCCTTGGCGGTGATCCGGCGGCTCCTCGCCGCGCGGCTGGAAAGGGCGGTGAGAGGAGGGGAAGCGGCCATCTGATTGCCGGCGGCGCGCAGCCCGCTGCCTATCCGGAGGAACATAGTCCGCAGGGAACAGCGTGCGAGGAATGACGGGGAACGACCCCAAAGGAGGATCTTGGACGATGAACCAGCGGCTGAGAGGCTGGGCGGTTCTGGGCCTGCTGGCCCTGGTGCTGGGCGCGGCCGGCATTGCCGGCGCGCAGCCCATCCACATCGAGTACTGGCACATCAACTCCGCCACCTTCGGGGGCGCGGCGGTCAAGGAAGCCGTCGAGCGGTTTCAGGAGCTGAACCCGGACATCCGGGTCACCGACCGGTTCCAGCAGGGCGACTACGGCGGCCTGCTCAACAACCTGCAGGCGGCTTTGGCGGCAGGCAACCCGCCGGCCGTGGCGCAGATCGGCTACAACTACCGCCTGTTCGCCTTTGAACAGGTG
>Ga0079224_100000245_pt1 | contig 48427 bp, 25 predicted proteins | sample Stecom2015_FD_80414 | JGI IMG/M metagenome (GOLD analysis project Ga0079224, IMG submission 80414) | Agricultural soil microbial communities from Utah to study Nitrogen management - Steer compost 2015 | ecosystem: Environmental > Terrestrial > Soil > Agricultural land | place: USA: Utah... | reverse complement strand
TGCGTCAGTAATTACGGATAGCGCGCCAGTAATTACGGTCAGCCCGTCCGCAATTACAAATGGCGCGTCAGTAATTACGAATAGCGCGCCAGTAATTACGGTCAGCCCGGCCGCAATTACAAATGGCGCGTAAGTAATTACGAATTGAGCCTTTTTGTAGGTTTTGTCCGGGTATTGCCGGTTTTTTGTGTGGAATGTTAGGATTATCCGTTCCAATATTTGCTTTGCACGAATCTATTTACCTTACCGTTCGGTCAAGCTAACGACTTGCCACGATGTCTTGTGCCAGGAAAGAAAGCCGTATGGACGGTGCTATCGCAAAAGGGAAAGGGGACGGGACGTGGCAATCATTTCCAACGGTCCACCTGTCCCAAGCACCGTAAAAACGGCGTGGAGTGCGGTGGAATGAAATTCGGACAGGGAGCTGAAATTTATACCATTAAGTGCCAATATGGCTTGTCGTGTAACGTTTAATCTACAAAGTTGATAAAACGCTTTGCATTAGTGTTGAGGAATAGAAATTAATCGAAATCTTTGCGGAGATAAAAGTTGATAAATACATCTATACCAATACGCTTACTACTTAACCGACCGATAACCGCCAAGCCAATCCGACAGCAATAAACGTAAAATGTTAATTCGTGACGGTGATCAGTAACGAGCGTACAAAGGAGAGTTTTTTATTGACTCGGTCATGCAATATCATTAAACGACAACCTACCGATGGTTAAAAGCAAGGTCTCCTATTACTTCAATATTCTTTCCAGTCTGCAGCTCGATCGTACGCTAAAACTGGTGTGGGCCTTGGAGCCACGAAGGACGATTTTTGTCATCGTCATGATGATGGCGTCCACGGGTTTGTTGTTCGTGTCACTCATGACCCTAAAGGAGCTGATCGATGTGGTTTCCCGATTTGAGGTTGGCTCGGAAGGGTACAAAACAAAAATCATTACGCAGGTCTTAATCGCCGGTGGCGCAATGGTGTCGCACGCCGTCGTCAATTCGCTTTCGGCATATTTCTCAGAGGTACAGTCTACGATCGTTTCGGAGAAGATTGACGACATGATTCATCGTCATACCGTTGATCTGGACATGGCGTATTACGAAGATCCGGAGTATTTTAACACGTTGAAACTGGCAAAGGAAGCAGGAGGGGGACGGCCCAATGCCGTGCTCATGGGAATGCTAAGTATAGTAAGTGCGAGCTTCAAAATGATCGGGGCATCGGTCATCATTGTCTCAATAGATTGGCGGCTATTGCCCTTGCTGGTACTCTTTATTCTGCCCATGTTCGTGGTACGGATTTATTTTTCGGAAAAGTATAACGCTTTGCGCATTAAGAATACGCCGATTGAAAGGCAAGCGGGATATTTTGGACATTTAATCACCTCGGAAATTTCCGCACGGGAGATCAGAAGCTATGATCTCGGCGATTATTTTAAAAAGAAGTATTTCGCTATTCGGACCTTTTTGATTGACCAGCGGTTGCGGATCAGTCGCCAACGCACAATCGCCGAGTCTGGGTTTCAGGCTATCGCAAGTTTGGGTTTTTTCGCTTGTATTTATTTTATCACGTTGGGCGCGATAGAGGGTAGGGTTTCGGCAGGCGACATCGCCATTTTCCTCGTAATATTCCCCATGATATTCGGCTATCTTCAAGAAATGACTTCCGGCATTACAGCAGTGTACTCCAATAACTTGTACGTGAAGTATATCTTTGAGCTTTTTGATCTCAAAAGCCGTATGCAGGAGACGCCGTACCCCAAGCCACTTGACGTCACTGACAATACAGTCTTACATGTCGATAACGTCAGCTTTCGGTATCCGCATGATCCTCGGATGATCCTCACGAATATTTGCATTCGCATACCCCGTCGAAAAATCATTGCGCTGGTGGGTCTAAATGGTTCCGGTAAATCGACTTTAATTAAGTTGCTTACCCGGTTGTATGATCCGGTAGGGGGCTCCATTCGATTAGGGGAAACCGATATACGGGAATTTTCGATAAACGAGTTCCGACGGCAGGTCAGTGTAGTTTTTCAGGACTTTTATAAATACAACGTTACTGCTGCGGAGAATATCTTTTTAGGCGACATTAATCGCGCTTCGCATGACCTCATCGATATTGAAGCGGCAGCGAAGCAGGCGGGAGCACATGATTTTATCAAGGAATTTCATGACGGATATCAGACGATGATGGGCCGCGTATTTGAAGGCGGGCATGAAATCAGCATTGGGCAGTGGCAGAAGCTCGCCACGGCCAGGGCGCTCTACAGCTCTGCGAATTTTCTCATACTGGACGAAGCGACGAGCGCGCTCGACGCACAATCAGAGTATCGGCTGTTTGACGTATTGAAAGCGAACCTCGGAAACCGTGGCGCGTTGATTATCAGTCACCGTTATTCAACAATCAAGCATGCCGACTATGTTTACGTCCTCTCCGAGGGGAGCATCGTACAGGAAGGCACGCCGGATGTGTTGGCACATTCTCCGGGAGCGTACGCTAACCTGTTTCAAATCGATATGATCGAAGAGCGTGATAATGCATAAGGAGACTTAGACTGTCTGACTGCGGCTTAAATATGAACAAAGGAACGATTTTTATTGCCTCGGCGATAATGGATGCCTGGGGTGGCAGCGAGGAACTGTGGTCCGAAACGGTGCCTTTTTTGCGCCAGAGCGGATACCATGTGACGGTGTGTAAGCACTATATCGATCGCGATCACCCTAAGATTGCCCGTCATATACGGGAAGGAATCGAGTTTTTGCCGACATCCCCACCGCAGCCGTTTGTGGTACGAGCCTGCCGTAAGATCATAGGCAAAACGATCCAGCTTTTGCGAATTGACCTCCATAAGGGGAAACCCGGCTTCGCATTATCGTACGATGCGCTCACTTTTAAAAAATACCTCCGCGAATACCGGCCTAAACTTGTGCTGATTTCACAAGGCGTGAATTTCGATGGATTGGGGTACGCACATGCCTGTCTGGAGCTCGATATCCCCTATGTCATCGTATCGCATAAGGCTGTAGACTTTTACTGGCCGCCTAATCATTACCGGAGTGCTATGCGCACTGTACTGCTGGAGGCGGCGCGCTGTTATTTTGTTTCCAACCACAATAAACAACTGACGGAAGAGCAGTTTGGTGTTCGTTTACCAAACGCAGAAGTCATATTTAACCCTGTAAAACCGACCGAGTACATTCCTTATCCAAACGGAAATGGTTCGATTCATCTTTGTTGCATCGGTCGCCTGTTCGCTATTGAAAAGGGGCAAGACATGCTGATAAGGGTGTTGAGCCAGCAAAAGTGGAAAGACAGGTCCGTGAAGGTGTCGATCATCGGAACGGGGCCCGACGAAGATGTCCTGAAGGAAATGGCCACGTTGTTGGAATCGTCGAACGTCTCGTTTCGCGGCCATGTGGATAACGTGTACGAGATGTGGAGCCATTCGCACGCGCTGGTTATGCCATCAAGGACCGAGGGGCTGCCCTTGGTTATTGTAGAGGCTATGATGGCCGGGCGACCCGTAATCACCACGGATGTGGGCGGCAATAAGGAACTTCTCAAAGAGGGCGAGACGGGGTTTATATCATACGCACATGATGAGTCGTTGGACGCCACGTTAGAAAGGGCTTGGGCGAACCGAACGCGTTGGAAAGACATGGGAAAGCGTGCTGCCGAAACCATTCGGGAAACCATTCCCCCTTCACCAGAACGAATTTTCGCCGACAAATTATTGTCATTCATCCGAAGTTAAGATATGGGTAGTCCGTTAGTTTCCGTAATTATTCCCACGTATAACCGTGCCGATACTATCCGGGTCGCGATAGATAGTGTGCGTGCCCAGACCTACAAGAATATCCAATTGATCGTGGTAGATGACGGGTCGCGAGACCATACTAGGGAGCTATTGGCAAATAGTCCGGACATAGAGTACGTCTATCAAGACAACCAGGGACAGGCTGCGGCACGAAATACAGGGTTGGCTATGGCGAAAGGAGAACTCATCGCGTCACTGGATTCAGATGATTATTGGAGTTCCGTGTTTTTGGAGAAATGTGTAGACGCCATCCTGCGGCATAATTTGGATTTTGTGTTTGCTAATTGGTATCAGATGTCAAACGGCGAGGGAAAGCAATGGGAGGACTTCTTTTTGAACTATCCTTTCATCAAGCCTTTTCTTAAAAATAAACGTGGAGGCTTTTTCCTGCTCAACGCTGCTGACCTCCGGGCGTTGTACTTGCGAGCATGCCCGTCCCCCTCGTCGGCAGTGGTGATGAAACGATCGTCGATTCCGAACGGGTGGAACCAGAATCTAAATATTGGCGACGATTGGGGGCTGTACTTGGATATGATTTTGGCAAAACCGTGTTCAGCTGCATTCACGATGGAGAAATTGTGGAATAAGGGTGTTGACGGGCAGAATGTGTACGAGGGACGCGATCGTGTTGATCTGGTTAGGCTATTATTGATTGAGGACACGAAGGAGATTCTGAATAATTACACCGGAAAATTGAACAAGAAGGAGCATAAAATGCTGGAACGGCAGTATGTGGCAGGGGTGATGGAACTTGGCAAGCACGTATTGGTGAGGGAGGGCCAACTTGCCAAGGCTTTGGCGTTGTTCAGGAGAGGGCTGTCTCTTGATGTGGCGCATGGTCTTCTCACGGTCTTAAAGCTTGTGGGGAATGCCTTCGGGCAACGTATCCGCATAATTAAGCGGAAAATCCGCGGGACAAAACAATCGTCGGCTATAACGGCCCGTCACTGATTGCTGTATTTTGGGACTTTATTCAAATACTAAGATGTCAACAACTAACGAACAAATCAAAAAGGCGGATCGGCTTTATGACCACACTTATGCATCGCTCTATAACGATATTTGGTGGGAAAGAGACTATTGGAAGCCCGTTGGTGATTTTCACGTACGTGTATTATCGGAATTATTGGAAGGGAGCGAAAATTGGCTGGATGTCGGATGCGGAACAGGGTACTTTTTGAGCAAGTTTCCACATGTCAACCGGTGCGGGTTAGACCTGTCTCATGACATGATTGAGAAAGCTCGTACGACAAACCCAGGCGTGCCCTTTTATCAACAGAGTATGACGGATGAGAATACCGATTTAAACGGGAAGTTCGACCTAGTTACATGTACGGGGCAGCCATGGTGTTACTTGTCTTCGTTGGACGAGATCGGAACCGCGGTCAAGCGGCTGGCAGAATGGACTGCCGAAGGTGGGACATGTCTCCTCACGCCAAACGATATAGTGGATGTAATGGATATCGAGCTTCCGCCTGGATTTTATGATCTGTCTGATCGGATCGAGGTGCCTAGAGTTGTCAATCTGGCCGTTATTTCGAGTTATGAAGAGTTCGACGGTCACTACTATCCCCAGTTGTATCCTAACCTCGACCAATGGATTCGTTGGTTTGCCGTGTATTTTAAGCAGATCGAAATTCTGTTTCGTCCTATGACCGAGGGGTCGGCAAAAGCGTTGAGGAGGATAATTGTCTGTCGCGAGAAGAGACGTAGGGGAGATAAAACCAGGGTGAAGATTACGGCCCCCTCCGAGCCGTTGTACCAAGTGAAATCCGAGCCCACGAAATTACTGGGACCGGAGCTTTCCAATACGGCCCTGCTGAAAGAGTTGGCAATCCGATTGAAATCCGGGAAGTTGATTAAAGCCGCGGTTAAAAAGATTATTTCCTGATTCTCATGGGAGTTGCAGCGATTTTTGGATTTGTGGGAAAGCTGATACGGGCCTCGGAATGGTGGGAGCACAAACTGGCCGTCTTGGTAGCCGTAGCGTATGCCACCGCGCTGCTTTCTGAAGTGCCCATCATCCAAGTGGCATGGCATATTTTGTTCTACCTTGGCGCGTTGACTGTGGCGGCAACTTATGTCAGCCTGATCAATGATTTTACAGATATCGAGGAAGATTTAGCCGTCGGGAAAGCCAACAAAATGGCGAATTTGTCGCCCAAGATTCGGTGGTCTTTGCTGCTTGGGTGTATCGGCCTGGGGGGCGTGTTTACGGTCTTCATGTGGCCCGACAAATTATCAGTCGTACTGTATCTCGCTACTTGGATTGTGTTTAGTTTATATTCCATACGCCCGTTTCGCCTAAAGGAACGCGGTATTTGGGGGGTTCTGTGCGACGCAACCGGAGCTCATTTTTTCCCCTCCTTGCTGATGGTGGCGGGTATGGGTCGCGCGGCGGGCGTTGACCTGGATCTCCTTTGGTTTAGTTTCGTTGGATTATGGGCTTTGATGTTTGGCATCCGCGGCATATTGTGGCATCAGTACCTGGATATGGAAAATGATTTCAAAACCCAAATGAGGACATTTGCCACGCGGGTCTCGACCGGTACATTGCGATCGATAGCCGTGGCATTGTTCAGTGTCGAAATAGTCGCATTGTTCGCGATGTTGGGCTACTTAGGGCTTGGGGCAAACTGGATTGCTTTAATGCTGTACGGCGTCTTGCTTTGGATACGGTACGCAAGATACGCCAACTACCCCATTATCCTCCTGACCCCTAAAGGAAGAGACACACAGGTTGTCCTGCTTGATTATTACCAAGTGTTTTTTCCGATCGGCATGTTGCTGGCGGCCGCCTGTACGCAACCTTTCGCCTGGGTTATATTGGTCGGGCACGTATCGCTCTTTCCGAGTGGACTGGCATATGCCTTAAGAGACTATTGGATGGCACTGGATGCCGTTTACCGCCAGGTCGTGTACTCGTCAAAGTAACTTAACGGAAATAGACGTTTCCGATATGAAACGGGTGGTTTTTCATTTTGGCGACGTTCGTGGTGACGGTTGCATCTCCTTTGCACCCACGGTTGATTTTTCGGGCTCTCACTTGCTTGACATTCCCGTCTTCAGACCGTACGTTTCCGCGCGCGCCGTCGTCCTGTACGGCCAATACAGACTACTTGTCTTTGACTCGACTTTTGCCACCCGCCCAAATAACGCATCATGGTACTCAATGGACGAATAACACGTTCCTTCTTCTCGGAATCCTCGAGTCCCTGATCGCCAAGTCGTTATGATGTGACGATGTTTCTTTCTGGAGCTTCAGTCTTAGAACTGGGCGTATAAAGCGAGTTTACCGCTAGCTACAGCAGATTGGTAGCAGATTGGCCGAATCTTGCCTTTGTGAGACAATAAATTTGAAGCTTCGTCCTTGTCCAAAATACTGTTCGCCAATGCATGGAGTGGCGATTCCGGATAGTGTAGCGTAATGACTACAACCTGAACAAAAGTGCTTGAAACATCCTATATACTGGCGATTTACGGATATTTTTGTTTTGGAAATGATGCGAGAGGCTAGTAAAAAAGCGTCTATCAACTCCGCCCGCTGTTTTACTCATTATTACGTTGACATGTTCCTGAACGCACTAGACCAGAGACCTATGCTAATGAAACTCATCAAACGCTCTTACATCACTGGGTTATTATGGATTGCCATGACACCGACACAGGCTCAAGAATCGGTTATCGCCGAAATCGACCAGGCTAGGCTGGAGCGTGTCGTAGCGCTGGCCATGGATCATAACGCGCAGCGAAAAATTCTGGGCGTGACGGAAAAGTCTGCCAAGTCAAATGTTACCATGGCTGGCCTGTCCTTTCTGAATGGTGTGAACGCGTCCTATTTTTACCGACAGCGGGGCCGGGCAGTCGTTAACGATTTAGACCCTTACTTGCTCAATGGTTTTCAGCTAGGCATCGGCATTAGCCTTGCTTCGCTGATATCTACGCCCGCTCAGATTAAGCAATCCAAACGGCAGCTGGAGATTGCTCGACTGCAGATCGATGATTTTGAAAGGTCATTGGCCAATGAAGTCAGGGCGAAGTATTACAACTATATTTTGGTCAGCAACGAGCTCAAGAATAGAACAATAGAAGTACAAGATGTTCGCGCCCAGTTTGAGCGAATTCAAAGCAGTTTTGAATTGGGCGAGACAGATTTCGACACGTACACAGCAGCGCGATCCTCGCTCACGATGGCCAATTCGGCGCTAATCAATACCGAAGTGGGCTTTTTAATAGCCAAGGATGAGCTGGAGGCGCTTATTGGGGTGCCCATAGAAAGCGTTAATTGAATAAGAAATTAGACGATGATAAACTATAAAAAGCTGCTTAGGTACCTGCGTCGCTACTGGTGGCTGATTATACTCATTCCCATACTCGCTGTAGGGACCACCTACTATTTTGTACGGGAATTGCCGGATACTTATTCAGCGCAAGCACATGTCTCGACGGGTGTCTCGGAGGCAACGCGGATTGGTACATTGCAAGGGGTAAGCTATACGGAGTCCCGCCAATTGTATTCAAATATCATCGGAATGATGATGATGAAGCGTGTGGTTAATGCGCTTTCTTACCAATTGATATTACATGATCTCTTGCTACCCGAGGAAGGGTTTAGACCATGGAGTGGCTTGTTGCAGGAGATGTCTGATGAACAGCGACGCCGTGTCATTCACTCTTTCCAAAGATTGCAGACTAGCCCTTCTGAGAGCCCTGAGAATGGTGTGGACGGCTTGGAGCTATTTGATGTGCTTGCTTCGATGGGATACGATTATGGAAGCATACTCAATAGCCTGAATGTTTACCGCAACGGCGACAGTGATTTTATTACTATTCGGTGTGTTTCGGAGAATCCTCATCTATCGGCTTTCGTGGTCAATACGCTGGCTACGGCATTCATTGATGATTACCAAAGTAAAACGCGCGACAGTGACTTGCAGTCGGTAGCTACTTTAGATTCATTGGTGAAGGAGAAAGAACGAGTTATGCAGGAAAAGAACGCGGCTCTGCGTGATTACCGAATCAGCAGCGGAATATTAAGCTCGAGTACGCAGTCAGGCATGTTATATTCCCAAATCGCGGCACTAGAGGCCAAACGTTCGGACAAGCTTGCCGAAATTGAGTCGATCCAGGGGACGATCGCCACGATCAATGCGCAATTAAGCGGTGGTGACGGCGAACAATCGACAGCGCGAGTTTCGCGTTACCACAATGAAATTGTTATGATCGATCAGCAATTGGAACAGGCTAACCGACACTACATCGATAATAACTTCCGGCCTGCCGACAAACGCATCGTTGATTCCCTGCAACAAGTGCGAAAGGCCATCGTCGCATCCGCCGTGGTGAATGGCAACGCCACGGGCCCGGCGGTCGACAGATCCTTGTTACAACAACAGCTAGCGGAACTAAAGATATCGTTATCCATGGCGCGCAACAGCATCGGTGTGATCGAATCAGACCTGGCATCGACACGGGGTCGGTATAGCGCCATGGTACCTAAGGATGCTGGCCTGCAGAACTATGAGCGCGATGCTGAACTCGCCACCAACGCCTATTTGGAGGCCTTGAACCGCTTTAACCAAGCCGGATACGTCTCTAACGTAGAGACGCCCATGCGGATCGTGGAATACGGGGTCCCGGGTGGGCCGATGCCGTCAAAGAAAATTATGTATGCGGGGTTGTCGGGTGTGGCAAGTATGATGATCTGCGTGTTTGGCGTGCTTGTGATGGCCTTGTTGGACCGTACGATATCTACCCCCGAGGAGCTTGAATTTGCGACGAAGCAAAAAAACTTGGCTGCGTTAAGTCGGATTGCCCCCAACGGATCGCCGACTTCGATTCAGAAAATTTGGAAGGAATCGTCGACTAACACGTCCTATTCTGCATATCGCGACCAGCTTAGGACCTTGCGGTTTGATCTGCAGCAAGAATTGCTCGATAAGGACTACAAAATCATCGGAGTGACGGGTATGGCCGCTGACGAAGGCAAATCTTTTGTGACCGGAAGCCTTGCTTATGCCTTCGCGCTTACCGGCAAAAAGGTGTTGATTATCGGCGAGGACGTGAGCATATTGGTTAAAGAAGGGGAAAAAACACCGGAAGGCAAGGAAAAGAAACCATCGGAAGACGCACCTCAAGAGTTTGAGCGGTTTTTAATTGAGCGTGAGATACAGGCTGAAGACCTGATTACCAACCTCCAACGAAATGTGGAAAATACGTCGATTTTGGAAGTGCAGGATCGCGATCAGTTGATTGCAGGCTTCAATTTATTAAGGGAAAAATTTGACTTAATATTGATTGACATCGGTAGCTTTTCCAATATTAACCACGTGAAAGAATGGCTGATGTTTTCAGAGGTCAGCGTCGCGGTGTTCGAGTCGGGCAGAACCATGCCTCGACAGAATAAGGAATACCTTGCACTGCTGGGTGGGCAGCCTGGCTTTAAAGGTTGGGTGCTGAATAAGGTGTAGGGCTAATTTGTTGATATCCAGTTGATGTATAGTTCGATTTGTCAATGAGCGTTTCGTCTGATTCCCGAAGTGGTATTACCCCTTTAAACCTAGGGGTCATAATTTTTATGGTGCTTTTGTGTTTGGGTATTGCGTATTCTACCGCCCACTTCGGAACTATACTGCCACTACTTTCCATCGGTCTGGTTTGTGCAATAATCTATATCCTCGTAATAACTAACAACCCGAAAATTGGATTTTGGTCATATGTGGTGTACTGTTTTTTTGTCATCTTTTTATTGCGTCATTTCGATTCTTTCAAATTTGGGAACCTGACCGATATTCTGCTGATTATTCCATGGATAGCCATGCTGATGAAGCCTGAGAAATATGATTGGTCCAGTATCAAGAATGACTACGTGTACCTAGTCGGTGCGTGGGGAATAGTCAATCTTCTCCAATTATTGAACCCGGAAGGGGCGAGTTTGATGGGATGGCTTCATGAGGTACGCTTTACCTTGTTGAACTGGTTATTTATAGCACCGCTGGCATTTATTCTATTGAACTCCCGGAAGGACCTGAACAGGTTTCTTGTCGTAATCATCGTATTGTCAGTCATCAGTACAATATATGGGATAAAACAACTTTTTATAGGAGTTTCGTCTTCGGAAGAAGCTTTTCTAGCGGGATCGCCAACTCACCGGATATTCGGCCAGTTACGTGTATTCTCCTTTTTTAGCGATGCCGGGCAGTTTGGCGCATCCCAAGCCCACTTGGGCTTGGTCGCTCTCATATTGGGATTAGGACCGTTTAAGCCATGGATAAGGATCTGTTTGTTTGTTGCGTCGGGGTTGCTTTTATACGGGATGCTAATTTCTGGGACACGTGGGGCCCTATTTGTTTTAGTGAGCGGAGGAGTAGTTGCCTTACTACTAAGTAAAAAGTTCAGGATTTTTCTTATCGGTTCTGGCCTTATGCTGTGTTTTGTTGGATTCCTGAAATATACGACAATCGGACAAGGCTATTACGAAATCCGGCGGTTGCGATCGGCGCTAAACCCCGAGGATGCTTCGCTAAATGTACGATTCGAAAATCAGCAGCGGCTGCGGGCCATACTCGCTACGAAGCCTTTTGGCGGGGGGGTAGGGGTCAGTGGGTCTAACGGTATTATTTATAACTCTGACAAAGTTTTGTCTACGATTCCGCCGGATAGCTATTGGGTCAAAGTGTGGGTGATGTATGGTATTACGGGATTCACGATTTGGTTTGCGATTAACATGTTTATTATCGGCAAATGTTGTGGTGTGGTATGGAACATACGGGATGAGGCGCTGCGCGTTAAACTAATCGCGCTAACCGCCGGTACAGTGGGCGTTTTTGTCTGTAGTTATGGCAACGAAGTAATTAATGGTTACCCTTCCTCGCTGATCGTATATATGTCCTGGGGATTGGTTCTGAACGCGAGGAAGTTTGATATGCAGGTGAAGGAAAATGCCAAACTGGAACCTGTGAAGTAATTCGGGATGCTCAGTCTCCTCAATATAGATAGCGTTCCGTGCACTTTAATTTTTGCTACATATGCCGTTCGAAATCTTTTTAATTCCCGGTTTGATTGCTTTGGGCTGGGGATTTTTACTTGGAAAGAAAACTGACACAGGAGATTCTAAGAATGCTTAATTGTCTATTATAACCGTGTAAGATGGAGGGTAAAAACGTTGTTATCGTTGGCCAGCAACCGTGGGATACCACGTTAGGAAGCAACTGCAAGGATATCGCGCGCGAATTCAGTAAGCACAATAGGGTGCTCTATGTCAACACGCCGCTCGACCGATATACTTCTATTTACAAGCGCCGGAATCCACGGGTGAAATATCGGATGCGCGTCGTTTATGGAAAAGAAGACGGGCTTATTCGGATCAACGATAATCTTTGGGTACTCTATCCCGACTGCATTGTTGAGTCGGTTAATTGGATCGATCTTCGATCTGTTTTTACTACGATTAATCGGCTTAATAATAAGCGATTTGCGAAAGTCATCAAGCGTTATCTTAAGAGGCTGGGTTTTGACGAGTTTATCTTGTTTAACGACAACGAAATCATGAAATGCTTTTATCTGAATGAATATTTGGATCCAGAAGTCAGCATATATTATTCGCGTGATTTTATCTTAGCCGCACCCTACTGGAACAAACGCGCCGCGCAGCTTGAGCCGGATTTAATCCGCAGAAACGACTTGTGTGTAGCTAACTCGTTCTATCTCACCAACTATTGCAAGCAATACAATCCCCGTTCGTATTATGTGGGTCAAGGGTTTGACCAAGCATTATTTAGTTTATCTGAGTACGCCCTACCCAAGGATATGGAAGCCATCCGCGGAAAGGTTGTCGGGTATGTAGGGGTATTGCACAGCAGTCGGTTGGATATTGATGCGATGGTTCATATTGCCCGGAAGCTGCCGGATTGGACCCTGGTTTTGGTCGGACCCGAAGACGAAGGCTTCAAACAAAGCGCACTCCATCGCATGTCTAATGTAGTTTTTGTCGGCATGAAAGATGGCAAGGAGCTCCCCCATTACATAAACGCGTTTGATGTTTGCATAAACCCTCAGTTCCTTACGCCATTGACGATTGGAAATTATCCGCGCAAGATCGACGAATACCTGATAATGGGAAAGCCCGTGGTCGCCTTGATGACACATGCGATGGAAACCTTCTCGGAGGTGGTCTATCTCGCCAATACCAAAGACGAATACGTGCGGTTGATCCGCCAGGCCTTGAACGAAGATTGCGAGGAGCTTCGTGTACGGCGTATTGCATTGGCCTCCACCCATTCCTGGGCAAATTCTGTTGCCGCAATTTATAAAGCCATTGAACAGGTTGTTGATAAAGAGGGGGGGAGCCTCCATACGCGCGGCGTTAAAGTAATGACGCCATAAAAATGATGAAATATATGGATCGTAAGCATGCCCTGGCCGTTATATTGTCTGTTATTGTCTTGATTGTGGTGGGGAAATGGTGGCGGGGCCGGATCCGCCCCATCAATTATACGTTATTGGAAGAAAAAAAAGGGCTGATTGCGGAGTTGGCCGACACCATCATACCTCGTACGCATAGCCCGGGAGCAAAAGACGCTAACGTCGCTGTTTTTATCGTCGAGATGGTCCGTCGGGGTATCTCGCTTCAGGAGGCTCGTACGTTTATGCGGGGATTGGACGCTATTGAAACCTATTGCAACTCGCACTTCCGAAAGGGCTTCGTAGCATGTGGAGTCGATGAAAGAATTAGGGTGTTAAGACATTTCGAAGCTAACGATCGCTGGCCTGATACGGGAGTGCTTCGTAAAATAAGGAACAAATTAGAGGTCCGGCCTTTTTTTTCGTTATTACGGGAGTTAACCGTGGTGGGTTATTGCACGTCCGAAGTAGGCTGCACACAGGCCCTCGTCTACGACTACATACCCGAATATTATTTGCCGTGCGTCACTTTGGAAGTTGGCCAACGGGCTTGGGCGACCGCATAGGCAGTTTTATATTATGATACAAGTAAGGGATATCAGTAGAAAGTGGTTTGAGACGGTGCATTTAACCGTGGACCTAAAAACACGCTCGGTGAAGGGTGGGGCTAGTACCGTGGTTGCCCAGTTCTTGTCGTTCGGCATGAGCATGTTATCCACGGCAGTTATGGCTCGATTGGTAGCTCCGGAAAGTTTCGGCGTAGTGGCCATGGTCACCGCGATAACGGGGTTTGTAGCCATTTTTATGGATCTGGGCTTTTCTTCGGCGGTCATTCAAAATAAGAATGTCACCCAAAAACAGGTAAGTACCTTGTTCTGGTTCAACACCTTAATAGGAGCAGGCCTTGCAGGGTTGATCGCGCTGGCGGCACCGGTCATCGTGGTATTTTACGACGAGCCACGATTGCTAACCATCACGTGGGCATATGCTTTTAGCATCCTGATCAGTAGTCTTGCCTTGCAGCATAATGCTCTGCTAAAGAGGCAGATGAAATTTAAAAGGATCTCGGGTATTACAGTTTTTGCGACCGCAGCTAGTATTGTTGTAGGGATCGGGATGGCCTGGGCGGGTTTTGACTATTGGGCAATTGTGGGAATCACCGTTTCATTTACGCTAGTGAATTGTGTGTTGACTTGGGCGTATTGTGATTGGCGTCCAAGTCTGGTTTTTAATTTGACCAAGGTGAGGAGGTTTGTGAGTTTCGGCTTCGGTATCACCGGATTCGACTTCGTCAATTATTTCGCTAGAAACTTGGACAATATCCTGATCGGCCGGTATATCGGTGCGGCAGCTTTAGGGCTTTATAGCAAGTCCTACCAGTTGTTGATGGTTCCGATTACGCAATTGAGGGCGCCGCTTAATACCGTGGCCATGCCCGCGCTTTCTGCCTTGCAGGAACAGCCCGGTAGATACAGTTCTTTTTACCGGCATTATGTTTTTTTGCTGGCTTTTTTTTCCATGCCGCTCGTGGTATTTTTATTCGTCTATGTTGACGAGGTCATCCTTCTGGTTTTAGGAGAGCAGTGGATTGCCGCTGGCTACATTTTCCAATTGCTGGCGGTGGCCGCATTCATTCAGCCTGTGGGAGGCACGAGTGGCGTAGTGCTGATCACAATGGGTCAGACGAAGAAATATTTCATCCTTGGCGTGGTGAATGCGGTAGTGACGGTCGTGGGGTACGCCATCGGAATTAAATGGGGAGTAGCAGGTGTAGCTATCTCGTACATTATCGTGAATTACGTCACGTTTTTGCCTTCACTGTATTGGGCGTTTCGGGATACGCCAGTGCGGCTCTCCAACTTTTTGAGTGAAATAGCTTATCCGGTGGTTTTTTCAGTGATAAGTGGTCTTATAGGTTACTCGGTTAAAAATGCATTTAGCCCATATTGGCCAGATATTTTGTTGTTAGCTGTAGGGTTTACCGTAGGGGCAGTCGTCTATATATCATTATGGTTTTTATCTAGAAAGACAGCGGAGAAATTTAAGAGTGTCTTGAAAATTCGAGCTATGCTTCGGCAACAGTAGAAAAAGTACACATTGGTCTGCTATTCAACCATTAGAGCACAAAATGAGTCAACTTAATTTCGTTTTTCTTAGTTTACAGCGGATACTAACCGACCGTGATTCGACGGCCACCAATATTGCTAAAGAGCTAGCGAAGCAGCACAGGGTGCTCTATATCAATGCTCCTATTGACAGGCGGACCTTTTACTTTCGAAGATCCGATAAGTATATCAAGGAGCACATACGATTGATTCGTCAGCGCTCGTCGCCAAACCTGGTGCGTGTCGCGGACAATATCTGGGTATTGAACCCCATAACCTTGATCGAGTCCATTAATTGGATTCCCCACACGGGTGTGTTTTCGTATTTCAATTTGCAAAATAACAAACGATTGGCCGTTGAGTACTCCAACGTACTAAGGGAGTTGGGTTTCGAACAATTCATTCTTATAAACGACAAGGATATTTACCGCTCATTTCATATGAAAGAGCTGCTTAAACCTTTACTAAACGTTTATTTGGACCGCGACTACATCATTGCAATGCCATACTGGAAGAAGCATGGTTCTAGATTAGAGCCGCGGCTTATGGAAAAATCAGATCTGGTTCTATGCAATTCACCTGGCTTCACGGAGCGTGCGAAGCGATATAATCCTAACAGCTATTATATAGGCAACGGCTGCGATATAACGCTTTTTGATTCCGAAAAGGCATATCCATGTCCCCCAGATCTAAAGTCGTTGAAGGACAGGCCGATCATTGGATACGTAGGGGCCTTGTTGGCACTTAGGTTGGACGTGGAGTTATTAATCAGGGTTGCGCGGGCGCGGCCGGAATGGAACTTTGTTTTCATAGGTAAAGAAGACGCTGTTTTTGCGCGGAGTGAATTGCACCAGCTCCCTAATGTATATTTTCTAGGAACGAAAAATACGACCGATGTGCCGGCCTATTTACAGGGCTTTGACGTTTGTATTAATCCGCAACTGGTTAATAGCATTACGATGGATAACTATCCGTTGAAAATAGACGAGTACTTGGCGATGGGGAAACCTGTTGTCGCGGTTCGTACCCAACTCATGGAACAAGTATTTGTTCCCTATGTGCGTCTGGCAAACAATAGCTCCGATTTCATCCGCCAAATCGAAGAAAGCTTGCACGACAGGCAGCCTGCCCGAACCAATGGCAGGATAGCCTTGGCGCGATCACATAGTTGGGAGAAAGTTACAGCAAAGATATTGGACATAATTAAAACTCACTTAGGAGTAAGTGGCCGGGAGACGGAGAACTCCGTTGAAGCATGGCCGGGCGATAATCCCGCCGAAGAAACTACTAAGTAGACCCATCTTGGATTTTAACGGATGTACATTAACGAATACATAGGCAAGCATCACGTTTACGATGCAATTGTAATCGGATCGGGAATCAGCGGCGGCTGGGCTGCCATGGAGTTATGCAAAAAGGGGCTTAAAACCTTGTTGCTTGATCGGGGGCGGAATGTTAAGCATATAGAGGACTACCCGACCGCCATGCTGCATCCCTGGGACTTTGACCTGCGTCTTTATAATTCGCGGGATGTCATAAAGGAAAACCCCATACAGAGTCAAGGATTTGATGCTGGGAACCAAATTTTCTATGCGAAGGACCAGGAGCAGCCTTACGTCCAGCAGAAGCCATTCCAATGGTTTCGGGGCAACCAAGTGGGAGGACGGTCTTTGATCTGGGGGCGTCAGTGTTACCGACTGAGCGATTTGGATTTTGAAGCGAATCTCAAGGAGGGGCTGGCCGTGGACTGGCCGATTCGGTACGCGGATATTGCGCCATGGTATGACTACGTCGAGCGATACGTCGGTGTCAGCGGTCGTTCCGAAGGTCTGGCACAGCTTCCTGACGGGGCCTTTTTGCCCCCCATGGAACTCAATTGCATAGAGCGCCACTTGGAACAAAGTGTCAAATCGAGGTTTAATCGCACGCTCACCATTGCGCGAGTCGCCAACCTTACCCGAGGCTGGGAGGGTAGGGGGCCGTGTCGCTACCGGAATCTCTGTTCGCGTGGGTGTCCGTATGGTGGCTATTTTAGCAGCAATAGTGCCACGATACCCCAAGCAATGGATACCGGTAATTTGACACTCCGACCCTATTCGCTCGTGACGGAGATTATCTTTGACGATAAGACGAATCGGGCCACGGGAGTTCGCGTAATCGACACCGAGACGCACGATACGTTCGACTATTACGCTAAGATCATCTTTTTAAATGCCTCTACGATTGCTACCGCGGCGATCCTCCTGAATTCCAAGTCGTCTCGTTTCCCCAATGGGCTCGGAAACGACAGTGGGCAAGTCGGCCGAAATCTCATGGATCATCATTCCTCGGCCGGCGCCTATGGCGTGCATGAAGGATATGAACAGGTGTACTATAAAGGCAGGCGGCCATGTGGTTTCCTGATTCCCCGATTCCGGAACCTAGGCGCTGACCGGGACGTCAATTTTTCGCGGGGGTATCAAATTCAAGGAATAGGGGGGCGGCATAACTGGCAGAATAAAGCCAGCTACCTGCCCGGTTTTGGCGTGGGGTTTAAGGAAGAACTGACCGTTCCGGGACCTTGGTCGGTGTGGATGGGCGGCTGGGGCGAGTGTTTGCCCTATGCAGAAAACCGCGTCACGCTTCATCCGGATAAACGAGACAAATGGGGGATGCCGCTGCCCACCATCGATTTTTCGTTTGGTGAAAATGAGCGGAGGATGCGGGAAGATATCACTAATAGCTGTGCGGAAATGTTGAAAGAAGCGGGGTTTACGTATGTCGAGAGATTTGATTATAGTAAAGTAGGCGGTAGTACGATGCACGAGATGGGCACTGCCCGCATGGGACACAGTGCCGAGACATCCGTCCTGAATAAATTCAACCAAATGCACGCGGTCAAAAACGTATTTGTTACTGATGGAAGCTGTATGACATCATCTGCTTGTCAGAATCCTTCACTGACCTATATGGCGCTGACAGCGAGGGCATGTGGTTATGTAGGCGAGTTGCTCAGAAAAAACGAACTTTAGTAGGATACCGTTTCATGTACTTTCTTACCGAGGTCGGTGAGCTAAGCGATTCATAAGTGAATGATATTATAAACTCTAATAATACAGGGCCGCCTGCTCAGCATGGGACAGGGAGGACCCGTTTTTAAATGGAAATGAAAGAACTATGGATGTATATATGGTGGGCTTTCAATGCTTGTTTCATTATTCACCTGCTATTGCCGTTATTTTTATACGTTTTGCGGTGGTTCAGGCGAGAGGAAATCGAAAATATTGAAGTTGACGACCTTGCCAGGGACTATGCTATAATTGTTACTGCGTATCGACAAGCTGATCAATTGCCCGCAGTGGTAGAATCGATATTGAATTTAAACTACAGCAATTTCCTTGTGTATGTGGTGGCCGACAATTGCGATATAGACACACTGGATTTTGGCAGCGAAAAAGTAGTGGTGCTAAGACCACAGGAAGTGCTGGCGAGCAACACCAAGTCGCACTTCTACGCAATCCGTAATTTTAGGAGACCGCACGACATGCTAACGATCGTCGACAGCGATAACTTGGTAGAACGCGAATATCTTAATCAATTGAACGTGTTTTTCGACAAGGGATATCAGGCAGTACAAGGTGTAAGAAAAGCGAAGAACTTAGACACTCTTTATGCACGCTTAGACGAGGCCGGCGATATTTATTACCGGTACATTGACCGGAAATTGTTGTTTGAAGCAGGTTCGTCTGCAGCGCTCTCGGGCTCAGGCATGGCGTTCTATACCCGTTTATATAAGGACTGCTTAGAAAACAGGCAGGTATCGGGTGCAGGCTTTGATAAGGTCCTCCAGTATCGGCTTTTAAAACGAGGCAATCGTATTGCGTTTGCTGAGCGGGCAGTCGTGTATGATGAAAAGACGTCACGAAGCCCGCAATTAGTCAAACAACGTTCGCGTTGGATAAATACGTGGTTTAGATTCGTATTCCTAGGCGTTAAATTATTGGCGGGTGCTGTGATTCGGGCCGATTTAAACCAATTTTTGTTCGGCTTGATGTTGTTGCGTCCGCCGCTCTTTTTGTTACTGGGCGTTGCTTCGGCACTCTTGGTCGCTAACCTGTTTATTAGTCAATTACTTGCATTCGCGTGGTCTTTTGCGTTAATGGTTTTCGTCGGCGTTTTTGTGACCAGTTTGAAATATTTTAGAGCCGATAGAAAAATCGTTACCGCCTTGTGGGGGGCGCCCAGGTTTATATTATTTCAGTTCTTCGCGTTGTGGCGTGCGCGAAAGGCAAACCAAATCTCTGTGGCTACGGAGCATTACCATGGAGGCAAGAGCGTGTAATGATGAAGAGGAGAACGGACGCTAAAAAGCGAATTGGGATAGAAGTGCAACGGCTATTCCGTCCCAAAAAACACGGGATGGAAGTGGTTGCTTTAGAATTGATTCGCGAACTGCAAATGGCTGATACGCCCCATGAGTACGTGATATTCGTAAAAGAAGACATAGATCGTTGCATCTCTACGGAGGGCAATATTCAGGTTAAGGAATTGGGCGCTTGGCCGTATCCGTTCTGGGAGCAGATTGTATTCCCATTAGCCAGTCGTGGCATGCAGCTGGACCTCCTCCATTCTACCTGTAACACATCGACGCTTTTCCCACCTGTACCACTGGTGTTGACGCTGCACGACATTATCTACCTGGAAGAGCTCAGCATGCGTGGTACGGCTTATCAGAATTTTGGGAACATTTATCGCCGAACCATCGTGCCTATGCTCATAAAAAGAGCCGACACCATCATTACGGTGTCGGAGTTTGAAAAACAGGCCATTGTAAATCGACTCCAGGTTCCGGACGAAAAAGTTCGCGTCATTTATAATGCGATTAGCAATCGGTTTAATTCGCGATATGATCGTAGCCAAGTCGAGGCATTTCGACACGATAAGAAGCTGCCCAGCGATTTCGTGCTCTTTCTCGGAAATACCGCGCCGAAAAAGAACACAAAAAATACGATTCAAGCATATTTGCGTTATGTGAAAGGTGTAAACTCTCCCTTGCCGTTAGTCATACTCGACTATGCCCGGGATACATTACTGGATTACCTCCGCGAAATGGGTGACGAGCAATACATCAGCCACTTCGTTTTTCCTGGTTATATTCCGGTGTCGGAGATGCCGTTAGTTTATAACGCAGCATCTTTGTTTTTGTATCCTTCTCTCCGCGAGAGTTTCGGCCTTCCCATCCTCGAGGCGATGGCATGCGGTACGCCGGTAATCACGTCTAATACGTCATCGATGCCTGAGGTGGCCGGTGGAGCGGCTCAATTAGTAGACCCCTTGGATGTATCTCAGTTGGCAGAGGTAATTTCAGGGTTAGCCGGTAGTGCCGAAAGGCGAGCTGATTTAATTGCAAAAGGTATAAAGCAAGCAGAGAAATTTACATGGAAGAATGCGGCCGAACAGATAGTAGATATCTACGAATCCCATCTGAAATATGATTCGTAGTGTGTTTTATTGAATTGTGGCAAGTTAATAAATGGGATAATATTTAGTTGTAAAAGCGTTTGATGGGTTGAGGGACAGGAGTAGTTTTCTGTGTGGCTGAGCGCGTAGGATTTTGGTGTAGTCGTTTAGTCAGGTTTTTTTGGGAAGCTTTTGTCTTTCCCGTTTAGCACTCGAATTTGAACCAAGTGCGTTGCCCGGTAGATTCCAACTTCGCTTTTATAATGGTCAAAACATTAGACATGAACACTAAGCTCTGTATGCGATTATGCCTTTCTCTTCTGATGGTAGGACTGAATTTCTCAAACTGTGCGAAAGAGAGAGCCTCTCAATCCAGCGCCGTAACAAATGATGAAATTGGGACAGCGGTGGGGCTGGAAAGCCCACCTAAGGTAGGAAGCGTTCCGTTTGGCAATATGATGGGAGTTAATGGATTTGATTGGGAATATACGAATGGCACCACGTTCAATCCGCAAAAATTCGAATTGATCAAAACGTTTACAGGCTTTAGACAATATCTTGATTGGGGCAGAGTTGAAGAAAAGGAAGGTTTTTATCGGTTTAGCTACGACGAGATATACGCGAAAAATAAGGCACATGGTATCCTCACGCTTCCCTGCCTTCAGATTATAGCGGGGTGGTTTAGGGCTAAGTATTACCCAGACGAGTTTGATCCGAACAATGCATACGCTAGCCTTCGCGATTATATTATGGTGCCGAAGGGGGCAAGTAAACTAGATCCAGCCTCCTACGTTGACTTTGCCGAATTGGGCTTTCAATTCGCAGCTAGGTATGGCAAAAATAAGGACGTTGACCCCTCTCTGATCAGGGCGGTTACCTGGGGGGACAGGCCAGACATAAAAATTGGTCTCGGTACCTTGGAATACATAGAGTGCAGTAACGAGCCAGACAAAAACTGGGCTGGCCCCAACGGACAGCAATCCCCCGAAGAGTATGCAGCCCAATTGTCCGCCTTTTATGACGGGCACATGGGTACGCTCGGTGAAGGTGTCGGCGTAAAGAACGCGGATCCATCGATGAAGGTAGTCATGGCGGGTATTGCCTCACCCGATGTCGAGTGGGTAAATCGCATGATCGCGTGGTGTAAAGAAAACCGCGCTAAGGATGGAAGCTATACGCTGTGTTTCGATGTGATCAATTACCATGAATATGCCGCTGTCCGCGAGGGCCAATACTGGGACAGCCCTGACTTGACCAAAAACCACGGTATCGCCCCTGAGCTCTCGGATGCGGGAAGGATAGCCTCCGATTTCATCAATATGAGCAATTCTCAGGCTGGGGGGCTGGAGGTGTGGGTGACGGAATGTGGGTATGACGTGAATGAGAAAAGCATTATGCGGGCCCTACCGATTGGCCGGAAATCAGCCCTTGATACTCAGGCTGACTGGATTTTAAGGACCTCATTATTGTACGCACGTGTTGGTATAAATCGGGTCTTCTTCTATATGTTAAACGACGTGCATAGGGAAAGTCCTATACAATATAATTCGTCTGGCTTGGTAGAGTCCATGAGCCGGCGTCCAGCGTCCGACTTCCTGTTACAGGTTAAAAATTTAATGGGCGAGTATGTGTATAGCGGTACAATACATAGCGATCCGATTGTTGATGTTTATTCGTTCAATGAGAAAAATATTTACGTTTTAACAGTGCCGGATCAAGTGGGCAGGGAAGAGGATTATGATTTGCCGTTGCCGGGAATCTCTGAAGTGAGAATTCATCATCCACAGGCGGGTTCAGACAAGATGAGGATTCAGCGGGCGGGAATTACGGACGGAGTGCTCAAGATTAAGGTGACCGAAACCCCCGTATTCGTAGAGGCCGTTCAATAAAGAGGGTTTTATAGCGCGTATTGTTTGCACCGTTAAAAATGATACGGGTAGTGCAGTTTTTGGCTATTTGTTTTTGGCTGTCAGATATCTTTTAAATACTCCTTTTAACGTTATTAACTGTGGGATAGCCAATACCATTAAATTTTTTGGGGTTATATATCTGCTGAATTGATGGCTTCTCAACATTCGGTAAACGGTCATCCGGTCGGCGAGGCGTAAAGTGGAGGCGTTATAAACTGCCGGATTGAGCAAATAACGAAGAAGTTTGACGGTGACCGAATCTACTTCAGGGCGCGCATCACGAGCATATTCAGTTAGTTTTCGGGCTACGGTAAAATAGCCCTGTATGTTTTTCATACTAAACTTTGATAGCATCGTGGAGCCGGCGCGTACGCGACGATAGAAAAACTCTTGGTTGATATACCCCATTCTTTCGACTTCGAAAAAAAGCAAGGCTGAAAACAACTCGTCTTCGTGAATTATCCCGGGATAGAAAGAGAGGTTGATTCGATCGATCGTGCTCTTTTTCGCAACGTACAGACAAACCGAACATCGGTAAGCATCGCGATCAATTAAGTATTCGACCAGCGACGGACCCGTGAATACGGCTTTGTCATCGATGGGCGGCCGTTGGTAATCGAACGGAATACTAATCTCAGCATCATCTTGTTGAATGGCTGCATTGAAGAATACAATTTCTAGCTGGTCTGTTATCAGTCGCTCATAACAGGTCGCGAGTGCCGGCGGTGCCAGTTTATCGTCGCTGTCCATGAAATAGACGTACTCACCTTGCGCTTTCCGCAGACCGTGGTTCCTTGCTTCTGACTGCCCTTTGTTTTGCTGCGAATAAACGACAATCCTATCGTCTTCCCTGGCGAGCGCTTGGGCAATGGCGAGACTATTGTCCGTCGATCCATCGTCGATAATAATGATTTCTATATCGGCGAAAGTTTGCTCCATTATACTGCGAATAGCCTCTTCAAGATATTGTTCGGTGTTGTATACGGGAATGACGACGCTGATACGGGGCATGGTGAGTTTTCTCAATGCTGTGAAATAATATGGCACATGCGTTTTCTTCGCCCTAAATGGGCGGGCGCCACCCACGAGGAATGGACTGCTGAACTGCAACCGCAAATATAGCGGTTGCAGTGTTAATAACATGATCTATCTACAACTAAAGCGGATGTTGATGCGAACGTGTTACACGTTTTCGACACAACTAGAGAACACTTACTCTATCCTATTAGATATGCAGCACCTGACGACTATGGCCCTGAATATGGAATGTTAGGGTGGTTTTAAACAAAAAACACTCTTCGTGAAGTTTACGGTAGGCCGGGCAGCTAGGCCGTACGCGTAATACCGCACAAAGAGTGTCTAGTAAACGTTCGAAGAAGAGCTCCGTGCTTAGTTTATCGGAAGCTTCTTTGGCTTTTCTTAAAGAGCGCCAATACCTGAAATTTTGGATTTAAAATCTGTCGTGTTGTTAACTGCTTCGTACTGCGATTTAGCGTAATGATTGTTTTTTTGATTCACGGGAGTGTCGCTCATCTTATGAATCATGTCTGTGATTTGCCGGTCGCTAAATAGTTCAAAACCTAAATTATTGTAATAGTTCAGCGATCCACCGTACAACGGATATAGGTCTAATAGCTGTCCAGCCCAATCCTTCGAGGTATTCATCTTACCGGCGGTATTATGGTAAACCGCTGCATTGACGAACGTAGTTTTCCCCGGCACAAGATGACGCTCAAATGTTTGAATTTCGAATGCGCCATATTTCCTCGAATTGTAGCAAACGTTGTGGTTAATCTCAACCGTGTAAGGCGAGTTTCCGCGCGAGTAGGCCCACATGCGGATGGCGTTACCTTGGTAGTTCGTTAGCTTATTGTGGTCGAACTTCCCGCTTCCTACCATAAAAAACACACCATTATGGTTGTTATTGCTCTTGTTAATGTTGTTTACCGTATTGTGGTGTACATGGTAATTTTCAACATTTAGGAATTCGCACACCGTGCCAGCGTTGGTATTGACAAATGTGTTATGGGCTACTTCCACATCCTTAAAAAGCCCCCTGTCGATATTCTTGCTCTTGTCTAACTCTCCTCCGAACGATATTCGGCCTACATTATCAAATTCACAATGCAATATTCTGAGTCCTTCGGATCGGCTATTGCTTGAGCCATTATAATCTTGTGTTTGGTTTTTGCCCGATCCTCGAATGCTATAATAGTTGTTGGAATTTTTAAATTGCATATTTTGTATCACCACTCCGCTAATTTCTCCACCCATGTCGATCGCAGTGTGCTGAAAATTTACGAATACAAATCCGTACTTAACATTTTCGTTGCCGTTTCCTGCAATGACCACGTTGTTCAGGTTCTCAGTTTTCATGCTGCCGCTAATGGTCACTGTATTATTGTTGCGAACGGTAATGGGCTGTCCCTTGGTGCCGCTGAGGTTGCGGATAACGATGGAGTTATACTTTCCTTCGGTGATGGTGATGAGTGTACCCTCCTTGAAATTGGTCAGCTGCCCGTCAATGATCAGGTTGCCGCCTTGATCGGGTCCTACCACCAAACCCAGCGATTGTTCTCCGTTATTTTCAACGGCGTCTCCTCCTGGTTCGCCCGGTGTTGGCTCCTCCTTGTCTTTGTCCGGATGGGCGTCGTCGCCTTTATCGGGGGTCTCGGCATCGGGGTTAATAATTTCAATTTCGTCTAAAACATCGTCTTTCTCGCAGGACACCAATACGGGGGCTGCAAGCAAAAAAAAGCATAATAGTTTGTTTCTCACGGTGATTTGTCTTTTAAAATTAACTTGTGTTTATTAAATGTTTGATTGCAATATTTAGAACATTCTTTTGTGCCGTCATCCGGCATCCTCATCGCCCATCCTCCACCAATGGCTCCTTCGTGGCCCCTGTAGATTATGCGTGTGAGCAGGGTTAATCAGCTACGTTATAGGTAATGGTCCGATAAGCAAACTGCCGGATACCAGCTTGATTTTGGTTGCGACCGTAGTACATCTTGATCTCCTGCCCGCCGACGAGGTCACCGGTTGCGCCGATTAAGTTAGGATATCGTGCGGTTTCCTCCTCAATATTGCTAAGCGCAATAGGCCTTTCCCATGTGATGCCATCTACGCTTGCAGACATGTACAAAACTTCATCCCATCCAGCGTAGACCATTACCCAGCGCTCCAGAAACCTGTTCCACATCACGGAGGGGTTTGCGCCTGCATGCGATGAAAGTCCCACGATTTTATGATCGGTTCCGCCTGTTCCTGTCTTTGGGTTGGTTCCAGTAATGGTGAAATCCTGGCCATCCCACTTCTGCCAGGTGCCCGGGGCGCCAGCAGGGTCGTTTGAAACGGCCATGCTTATTTTATAGTCCTCGCCGTGTATATATGCGGAGTAGTAACAAATAAAGTGTCGTCGTTTTTCGTCGTAGACTACGCAGGCATCGCCCAAGCCGCTCCAGCGTGGTTCGCTCGGCTTTGGATACTCGACGCTGAGTATCTTTTCCCCCTTCGTCCATGTTTGGCCATTGTCTGACGAGTATGCCACGCCGATGCTTTTGTAGGCCTCTAGGCTTCCCCATCCGCTTTCGGCATGGAAAAAACCGGCAAGCCTACCATCCGGCAGGCGGTGTACGCCGATAAACCAGGCCCCTCCGTCCGTAAAGCCGGGTGTCGTATCGAAGCCAATGCCGAACACGCGGGCCGATGGCTTGAGCTGGTTAATATGGCCTTCGGGAAATGGAGATTCCGCTTCCGTCCTAAAGCTGTACTTTTCTCCCCAATATAAGGCGAAACGGCCGGTAGCTGCGTCTTCGACCACCGAGATCTTCCCGTCAGGCCAGTAACCTTGCATGTCTACGCCTGCCTGGTCGATAACTGATGGATCACTAACGGAAAAATCGTTCCACTTGCCGACAACAGGCTTGACAGGCGGAGAGGGTTTTCCGCCATCATCGTCTTGGGGCATCTCCGCTTTCGGGGGGGTGATTTCACTCGGTTGGACGAGGATGTCCTGGTCGCAGGATCCCGACATAAATATCGTGAGGAGAAAGAAGAGGTGGATTAGGTTAATTTTCACGAGCGGATTTTAAGTATTTCAGACCCATTTTTCAGTTTTTTGTAGTTGAAACGCTACAAAGTAAAAGAAAAATCTGCTGAACTCAAAATGGATTTTACTTTAGAGAAAATACTCTTATGTTTGGCTTAAGGTGGCTGATTTGTCTCATTAGACGTAAGATACGAGTCGATTAATACTTGTAGAAATGTAAGTATAACGCATTGCGTATCACGACTCCCTCGATTTTTGTGTGGAGAATGTCGTACTTAGAAGGTCTAGGCGCGTAGACATCCATTGAAGGATTTTGCAGAACGCAAGTCCGGCTTGGGCTTTCCAGGCGGGCTAAATATCTAAATCGTGCGAACAGAAATTGAAACATGCTGCCTAGTTTCCGTGAAATAGGCAGAGTTCGTTTGTTGCCCGATTAGGAGCATGCTTTTGCAGGGGGGGCGGGGGGCATGTTATTTATATGTTACTCATCCGATGAGTGGGAAAACTGGACTCGTTTAATTTTTCTTGCAGTTTTAATGCGAGGTCTTCGACGTTTTCAGGAGTAAACATATTAAAATGGCTTCCGGTGATATTAACAACCTCCAATCCGGATTTTAAAAGCTCCGACCAACCGTTTGTATCGTTTGCGACACCGCCGACGGCGGTACGGGTACCTTTAAATAGTACGGCGCGAATATCGATCGGCTCAGCGCGGTGTCTTTTTAAGGCGAGTATGTGGGTTAATTGGGCTTTACTTTTCCAATAGTCTGATGGAAATGCTCTCCTGTAAGAGGTTGCGCCCAGTTTGCCAATCGTTTTCCCCAAAACGTTGTCAGCGAGGATGAGTGTTAAGAACAAGACGGTATGGAATGATCCGTATTGGCGAATGGCCTCCTTAATAACGCCTTTCCAAAATTTAACCCAGCCGCGGAAGCTCGATTGCATTCCCGTCGTGGCGAACGAATCAAAAAATCCAAGAAAAACAACGGTTTTTCCACGGTTTCTCAGCTGTCTGGCCATTTCGTAGGCGATGACGCCCCCGGAAGAATAACCTGCTAATGCGACTGTACTGGATGGTGTATGGCCTAGAAGCTGCGATACATAATGACCGGCGATTTCTTCTACCGTATGTGCCACCGTTGTTTTTCCACTTAATCCCATTCCCTGCACCCCGTAAAGTGGTTGGTCAGGGTCAAGGTAAGGGAGTAAATTCCGAACGTATAAGATGTCTAATAAGGCACCGTGGACAATGAACAGAGGCGGTTTGCTTCCGGATGCACGAATGGGAATGACGCAGTCCCATTGCAGCGGGTCGATACCTTCGTCGATAACCTTTGCCAGCTTCTCAATCGTGGGATGTTCAAACAGCGTGGCCAACGGCATTCGCAACCCAAAGTGCTGCCGTATCTGACCCATGACTCGGACCGCGGCCAACGAATGGCCGCCTAATTCAAAAAAGTCGTGGGTGATGCCAATCGGCATATCCGAACCGAGGCAAGAAGACCAAAACTGGACCAACTTCTCCTGGGTGGGGGTGGTAGCGGGTACAAAGACGTGGGTATTCGTTTCCGGCTCAAATCCGAAATCAAGTAAAGCTTTCTTGTCGACTTTTCCGTTTGAGGTCAGCGGAATCTCTGGCACTGTTGTCCAGATGCGCGGGATCATGTATTCCGGCAATACCTTCCGCAAAAGCTGTATAACCGTTTCCTTGTCAAAGCACGCATCGCTGCGTGGTACGATATAGGCGGCGATTTCGTCTTCGCTTCCACGGACTGTAACGGCAAGCACAGCACACTTTCTCACGGCATTGAGCTGGTGTATTGCATTTTGTATTTCCCCTAGCTCAACCCTGTTGCCCCTTATTTTAGCTTGGTCGTCATTCCTGCCGATATATTCGATGTCTCCCGTCGGCAGCCACCGCACGATATCGCCCGTCTTGTAAAAGCGTTCGCCGTCCTGCTCGGGAATCGTGACGAACGCCTTGTCAGTGAGTTCTGGCTCACCAAGATATCCTTGTGCTAGTCCAGACCCGCCGATATAGAGTTCTCCGGGTACGCCTATTGGGCAGTTGGTCCCGTTTGCGTCCCGTACAAGGATACGTGCGTTTGAGAAGGGTTTACCAATAGGGACCGCGCTTTTATAGCTGGCCTTAGCGTCAACGATATGGAGAAGCTTGCCGATGGTGGTTTCCGTAGGCCCATAGTGATTTACAACGGTACACTGAGGGTGGCTATCAAGCACTTCCTGCAACATACGGGGTGGCAGTGTCTCACCGCCGAACATGAGAAGCTGATTCGGAATGAGTTTCGCGCCAGCATCGGCAAGGTATTTCCATCGAGCGGGACCGATTTTTAAATAGTCTATCGGATGCTCGTTAAAATAAGCACTGATGTGGTTGGGATCGTTGAAGTCTTCCTTTGAGAAGAGGTGTAGCCGCGCGCCGTTGGTCAACGCAGCATAATGTACGGTATTTCCTTGGTCGGTGTATATGGGAGAGCCCAAGGCGAAATCCTTGCACGCTGCCAATTGGGGTAAGTGCTTTATCAGACCAAAATGGTAGTCGATTAGGGCCCTGTGGTGGATGATGACCCCTTTCGGGCTTCCCGTCGAGCCCGACGTATAAATGACGTAAGCGGGCTGCTCTGGTGATATGGCGACTCGGGGTTGGATGTTGGCTGCACTCCATATAGGACATGCAACGTCATCGATCAGAATCGCCTCTACATTGGTCGCTAGCGGATGCCTTCGTGCCGTCTCGCTGTCGGTCACCAACATGCGCGATTGGGTTTTCTCGATGATGTATCTTATACGTTCGTAGGGGAGGTCAGTATCCACGGGCACGTACGCGGCACCGGCTTTCCAAATTCCCAACAGGGCAATGATCATCTCCATGGAAGGCCTGATGCACAATACGATAAGCTCTCCGGCGGATACGCCTTTTTCGACAAGAAAATTGGCCAATTGGTTAGACTTCTCATCCAACGTTGCATACGTCATTTCCTGACCTTCGAATAAAAGTGCCGTTTCCTGCGGTGTCTTTCGCGCTTGGTTGACGAAGTGGTCGACCATCGTAGTGTCTTTTGGATAATCGCATCGGTAGTCTTCAAGCGTCGGAAACGGATGGGGAAGCGGAAGGCTTTGGGCTATCGTGACCGCGGGGTCCACCGTTACGGTTTCGATGAGCAGTTCCAACTCCTTCATCATCCGCTGAATCGTTTCACGCGAGAAAAGTTGGGCGTTATATGCCCATTGGCAGTGGATGGCATGGCGTTGGCTGTCAATATTAATGTTAACAAATATCTCGAATGTGTGGCTAGCTCTCGGATTCGGCGAGACAGCGAGATCAAGCCCGTTAAATTCGGCTATCGGACCGCCGTCGGCTTGGATGGTAATGACGAATGGAATCAGCGGAATCTGGGATCGGTCTCGCTTAATATTTAACGCCTTGAGCAATTCACTAAAGGTTAGCCGCTGGTGTTCATAAACTGTGTATATGGCGTCCTTTCGTTCCTTAAGATATTGCAGGAACGGTTGGCTGGGATCAATCGTGGCGCGTAAGGGCAATAGGTTTACACAATGGCCAACGATTTCGTCATGTCCGGTAATGTATTGGCCGGCCGTCGTTAGTCCAAGCGTAATTTCGTCTTGCCCAGTTCTGTGATGTAACAGGACCTCGATGATGGACGTTAGCGTTGTGGCGATGCTGGTCGAAGCTTTCGCTGCTAGCGCCTTCACCCGCTGATAGGTGCTTTCGCCCATGGTATGCCCCGCACTCTCGCCCGCGTAGGTTCGGGTGGACGGCCGTTTGAAGTCCAGCGGTAGGTTTAGTATCGTCTCCCGCTCCCGATGCTGCGAGAGCCAATAGTCTAAAGTCGCTTTATGCGCTTCCGAATTCGAAAAAGCAAGATGTGCGGAGGCATAATCACCAATTTGGGGGGCAGGAGGGAGGTCCGGCGACACGCCAAAAGCGAAGGCATTGTAAAAAGCGGCGATATCCTGGACCAACACACGCATGGCCGCTGCATCACAAATGATATGATGAACGACGATTGTGAGCCTGTACATGCTCTTGTCAAGGGTGTGAAGGTATGCCCTAAATAGAGGACCGTCGATCAGGTTGAATGGTTTGCGCATCTCCCTTTTGACGAACGCCTCAAACGAGGCATGTCGGGCGTCTGCAGGTAAATCCGCAAATTCGTCGATAACGACCAAGGTTGTGCTGGCCTCCGCGCAAACCGTCATGGATTCTCCATCCTCGTCCACGCGTGCACGAAGTGCATCGTGGCGACCCACTACCGCGGTAATAGCCCTGCACATGGACTCCATGTCTAGGTCGCCTTGCAGTGTTAAGGTGAGGGATTGATTGTAGGCGAGGTTGGCCTCTTCGCCGCCTAACTCGCAGGACAACCAGATTTCACGTTGGGGGTCAATCAGGGGGACACGGTATATGTCGGTATCCTGGCCCGGGCTGGATGGACCCATTGGTTGACTAGTAGCTTTGACTGGAGCACTTTTAGGGTAACCGTCCTCAAGGAGCGTCGAAAATTCTCTTAACGTGGGGCGGCGGAATAATGATGATATGGGCAAACGGTCGCCCGTTTCACGTGTGATAAAGGTGAGCACCTGCATGGCGAGCAGGGAGTGTCCGCCGAGTTCGAAGAAATCATCGTCCAGGTCGAGGTGGTCTCTTTTGAGCACGTGCGACCAAGCTGCCGCGGCCAGTTGCTGGCTGGGCGAGTAGGCGGAGTAGTCAGCCTCCTTCGCTTGGCGTTTTCTACGCTGAGGTGTGGGCAGGGCTTTTCGGTCGGCCTTGTTGTTGCCATTGAGTGGGATACGCCCTATGGCTATCCACGCGCTGGGTACCATGTAGTGGGGCAGGTGGGCGAGGAGTTGCCGGCGCCATGCGGCGGTCAATGCGGGGGGCACTTCGGCCTGCGGCAGGAGGGCCTCGCCGACGATATACGCGGCCAGGGTGGGGGTGCCGGGCATTTCTTCCCAAACGGAGGCCACGGCGTCGCGTACGCCGGGCAGGGCACGCAGCTGGTGTTCGATTTCGGCAAGCTCGATGCGGTTGCCCCTAATTTTTACCTGTCCGTCCCTTCTTTCGATGTACTCGATGTTTCCGTCGGGTAGCCAGCGGACGATGTCCCCGGTCCTGTACACGCGCTGGGCGTGGCCGGTCTTGTCGGTGACGTTTACGAACGCGTTTCGGGTCAGTTCGGGCTCGCCTAGGTATTGCTCGGCGAGTCCGGCACCGCCGATATGCAATTCCCCTGGCGTGCCCACCGGACAGTGGCGCATATACTCGTCCAATACGTAAACGGAGGTGTTGGAGAACGGCTTGCCGATCGGGACGGTATGTCCGTATGCGCAGGTGGGGTCAGTCACGTGCAGGAGCTTGCCGATCGTGGTTTCCGTGGGCCCGTAATGGTTGACAACGGTGCATCCGGGGTTAGTTTCATGCACCTCCCTGACGAAGGAGCTTGGCAGTTTTTCACCACCGAATATCAGCAGCTTGTGCGGTATCAGGGCATTTTTTCCATCGGAGAGGAATTTCCAGTGCGAGGGAACGATTTTCAGGCAGTCGATGCTGTTTTCCTGGAAGTAGGCATTCGCGTATGCGAAGTCGTTGAAGAGTTCCTTTGCAAAAAGGTGCAGGGTGCCGCCGTTGAGGAGCGCGCCGTATAGCACGGTGTTGCCTAGATCGGTGTATATAGGAGAGCCCAGCGCGAAGTTTCTGGATTCGGCGAATTGGGGGAGATGGCCTATAAGCCCGTCGATATAGTCGGTGATTGAACCGTGCCTGATGGCAACGCCTTTGGGCATGCCGGTGGACCCTGAGGTGTATATAACGTAGGCGATGTCTTCGGGCAAGGGTGCGATTTGGGGTGGCTTGTCGCTTTGCTCCCATACCGGTGAGGCGGGGTCGTCGAGGTGGGCCAAGCATCCGGTTTCGGCCAGCTGGACTATATCGGAGGTCTCGTTTCCGGCGATGGCGGCCTTGGCCTGGGTTTGCTTGATGATGTGGGCTAATCTGGAAGCGGGCAGGTCGGGATCGAGGGGTACGTAGGCTGCCCCAGCTTTCCAAATGCCGATGAAAGCGGCGGCGGTTTGCAGTGAGGGGTGTAGACACAGCGCCACCGCATGTCCCTTGGTGATGCCGGCTGACTTGAGGAAGTTAGCGATTTGGTTCGATCGGGTGTCCAGTTCGTGGTAAGTCAATATCGAGCCTTCGAAGACAACGGCAGGCGCCTGTGGCGTGCTGGCAACCTGCCTGGCGAAGCGATGTAGAAAGGTGTCGGTGGGAGTACCATGCGGCGCGTATCCGTCAAACTCGGGAAAGGGGTTGCTGGCAAGTTGCGTGTCCCAGTTGCTCGCCATCGTGTCCACATCTGATTGTATAGAGTGAACCCTGTCAATTTGGTTGTTCTTGTCGGTTAGCATAAATGTGCGAACTAACTATGTGACCCATTTGGTTTCGATTATCCTCGATGATTATTGCTGGTCTTTCACGATACGTACTCCACGCTTCGACTAATTTACTTTGCAACTTAACGGCTGTGCTTTGGGCATTATCAGGGTCAAACATATCATTATGGTGGAGTTCAATCTCTACAATTCCTAGCTTGATTCCTAGAATTGGTCCCCATCCGTTTGTATCGGCATCGAGTATATATTTTGAAAAATCAGTCGTTGGACTCTTAAATAAGCAGGGTGATGTGTTTGGATATGAGTGTTTTAGTTTGTACTTCTTAAGCGCGAAAATGTAGTCAATTTGCTCTTTACGCATTTGATGCTTGGCGGGTAACAAAGCAGCATACCAACGGTAATTTATGCGAGCGAGAGCGTGGATAGAAAAGAAAGCTCTCGCGAAATTTGCGGTTTTCTTAAGCCCAAACACCTTCAGGTTTGTTTTTAGTTCGTTGCTATAAAATTTTATCCAATGAGATAGGTTTTTGAATCTCATCTTGCTTACAAACGTGTCGAAGAGACCAGTCAGAACCACGTCTTTCCCTAGGGCCGAAAGTTGGGACGAAACCTCTAGCGCGAGGATGCCACCGGAAGAATAGCCACAAATCGCATACGGGCCGTCGGGCGTGTACTCGAGTATTTCTGAGACATAATGCGAAGCAATCTGTTCGAGTGTTTTATAGGGCGCACTTTTACCGCTTAGTCCCATCCCCTGTATGCCGTATAAGGGTTGGTCGGGGTCTAGATGCGGGAGGAGGTTTCTTACGTATAAGATATCGAGCAGTGCGCCGTGGATTATGTATAAAGGGGGCTTGCTGCCTTCTGGTCGAATAGGGATTACGCAATCCCACGACACCGGCTCGGCGTTATTGTCAATCACCCGCGCTAACCTTTCGATCGTTGAATGTTCAAACAGCGAAGAGATCGGAAGCCGCGATCCCATTGTTTTTTCGATCTCGAGCATAATCTTAACCGCGATCAGCGAATGGCCGCCCAGTTCAAAAAAGTTTTGGGTGACGCTGATGTCGTCAATCTCCAAAAACCTAGACCATATGTCATGGATTATGCGCTCTGTTTCCGTCGCGGGGGGCTGGTGTGTTTCGGATCCGGAGGCTTCGTGTACCGCTGCAGGCCGTGGAAGCTTTTTGCGGTCAATTTTTCCATTGGCAGATAACGGGAACCTACTCAGTGCAACATATTTCGTAGGCACCATATACTCCGGCAACCTGGCTTGTACACCTTTTTTCCATTTCTTGATTTGGTGTTCAGGAACGTCTAGGGGCCGGAGGTTTTCTTCTTGTCTAGCGGCGGTGGCGATAGATGCCAGGGTGCTGTTCGGCGCTTCCGGAAGAGCATTCCGATCGGCGGGAATGAATACGGCTTCGATATTTCCGTCCGAGCCATCGGTCGCCCAGCGGACGTGGGTAGTATAGCCGACTTGTTGACCTAATGCCCATAAATCGGAGGGGTTGATACCCGAAGGCCCAACCGATTGCATCCGTTGTTTTAGTTCGCCTATCGTTACATCATTACCCGCTTGGTTAATTAGCTGCAACAATTCGAAATCACGACTCAACCGACTGTTGGGGATGTCCTTTACGGAAACAACCTGTCCACTGTGGTGTTGCAAGGCTGAGCGTAGCCATTGCATGGAACTCGTTGGTGTCCAATGAAGGTCCACGGTAGTAGGAGCGACTTTGGGTGCGGCCCCACCGACATATAGCCAGATGTCGTAATGGCATTTCGTCCCTTCATTGAGGTAGTTGCCTCCACGGAGTTGAACGTCCACGCTTGATATGGCGGGGATTAGGGTAGGTAACTGGTAGAAAAAGTCCGGGTCGACACTCAATTCCTCCTCTTTTCTGATCCGCAACTCGGTAATGTCCAGAAACTCTTTGACCGTTGTGTTATCGCTCGTGATATCGAGCTGATCGAGATAAAAATGCATGGAGATCGCACCGATTGTTTGCATATCTCCGATGTAGATACAGCCGCCATCTCTCAACGCGTATGTGGCGTTCTCGATGACTTTTTGCAAATATTGAAGGCTCGGGAAGTATTGGGCCACGCCATGTAAGAAAACGAGGTCGTAAGCGTGCGGCGCTATACCGGAGAAATCATCTGCCATGGCCGTATACGCTTTGACATGCTGCCATTTTTCAGGATGGACGGCCAGCTTTTCGTTCAACTTGCTAATCGCCACTTCCGAATAGTCGGTAGCCACATATTCTTCCACCTCAGATCCCATCGATAAGAGAAGGTGACCCCCTCCAGTCCCCAATTCGACGATTTTCTTTGCGTTAAGTGCTTTGATTCGTTTTAATCCTTCATTAGTCCATTCGGCTCCCTGCTCCTCGATTTCGCCGCTTGTGTAGTATTGTGAGATAATGGCGATGTCAAGGTTTTGTTGTTCTAATGGTTTATCCGCTTCACTTTTTATCCCCAGTTCATAAAGATCTTCCCAGCGGTCTTTCCAACCGGAGGCATCTTCCGCATCCGGCACCAGGTAAGCAACAAGGGTCTTGTCACCCTTGTGGTCTTCTACGGCCATCACGACTGCGTCCTTAATTCCCGGTTGACTAATAAGCGTTTGCTCGATTTCGCCTAATTCGATTCGGTGTCCGCGGATTTTCACTTGGTTATCCATCCGGCCTAGGTATTGGATGTCTCCGTTTTCATCAAACATGCCCAAATCGCCGGTGCGGTACATATTTGTTTCAGGGTTTTGGGAAAATGGGTTGTTGATGAAATGGTACCGCGTGAGCTCCGGCTGTTTGTAATAGCCCGCTCCTACGTTGGCGCCCGCAATGTATATTTCGCCTGTGTGGCCGGGGGGCACCCGATTGCCATATTGGTCGAGGATATAAATTTGCGTGTTGGCCAAGGGCTTGCCCAACGTGATGGAGTCGTGTGATTCGATTTTTTTCATCAACACCATTACCGTCGTTTCCGTGGGGCCATATCCGTTCCATACGGAACTGCACCGCTGCATGAGTTGCTGGGCTATTTTCGGACTCAACGTTTCGCCGGCACTAATGGCCAGCAGATCGAGTGGCTCGTCCCATCCCATTGATAGGGCCATTTCCCACGTAGCGGGCGTGGCAATCATCCAGCTGACGCGTTTTTCGACCATCAGCTCAAAAAGGAGTCGGCCGTCTTTGGAAGTTTCCTCGTCTGCCAAAACCAGCTCACTTCCCGACACCAGCGGCAGATAGAGCACCACCGCCATGTCAAACGATATGGGCGTGATAGCAAGCACAGTGTCCGTGTCGTCGATGCCGGGGTATACGCTCATGCTTCTCAGGAAGTTGACCATGTTTCCGTGGGTGATTTGCACGCCTTTGGGTTTGCCGGTCGATCCCGAGGTGTGGAGGATGTAGACCAGATCGTTACCGTCGATGATTACGGCGGGTTTTTCCACACTAAACTGCGTATGTTTAGCCAGGAGGTCTTCGACGTAGCATTCTTGGCCGCGATGGGTGTACGCGTCTTGATAGGCCTGGGAAGTGAGTAAATACGTGGCCTCCGTTTCCTCCAAAATCGCCGACACACGTGCCGCTGGATGGCTAGGATCGAAAGGAAGGTAAACGGCGCCGGCTTTCATCACCGCTAGCAGTGCCACGATCAGATTTTCGGAGCGCTCCAAAACAATCCCCACTTTGTCTCCCTTGCGCATCCCGTCATCGATCAACGCGTGCGCGAATTGGTTGCTGGATATGTCCAGTTGGGAATACGTCAGATGTTGGTTTTTAAACGTCACCGCGATCCGGTCCGGATATCGTTGGGCTGTACGCTCAAAGAGCTCCACGAAACTTTGCTCGTTCCCGAATGCCATTTCGGTTTCATTCAACATTTCGAGCTGCCTCCGAACCGTAGGGGTCAGGATATTCAAGGAGGCTATCCGCTGGTCCGGTGACGCGACGATGCTATACAGTAGGGATTCGAACTCGCGGGTCATCCGCTGGATAGTGCCGGACTTAAACAGTTGCGTGTTATACGACCATTCCAAGACTAGCGAATCCTGAGACCGCGTAACATTCAAGAATATTTCAAAATTTTCGTACCGCCGGGGGTTGAAAATCAGTTCGTGCGTCAAACCATGGAATGATAGTTGTTCGCCCATGCTAATATCAACGTTGAAAACTAAAGGCGTGAGGGGAATGTGTGCGCTGTCTCGTTCAAATTTGACCGACTGCAATAACTTACCTAGGCTAAGCTGCTGGTGGTCGTAGACGTCCATCAATTCGCCGTTTCTTGTGCGGAGGTAATCGGCATAGGGGGTGTCACCCTTTGGGGCGCTCCGAACCGGAAGCAGATGCACGCAATGGCCTACCACATCATTGTATCCCGACGCTAGCTGCCCGGCGGTGGCTAGCCCAATGACGATATCTTCCTGTGCGGATAGACGGTGCATGTAGGTTTCGAAAGCGGTAAACAAAACGCTTACTAGGCTTGCGCCGTATGTTTTTCCTACGGATCCTAATGCCCCTACTAAGTCGGATGGAAGTGCATAGTCAATTCGGTCGCCTGCATAGGTACGGTGCGGAGGGCGCTGAAAATCCAGTGGAATCTCAAATGAGGTATAAGGTCTCTCGAATTGCCTTGCCCAAAAAGCTTCCGTTTGTCGATTTTCTTCACTGGAAGCGAAGGCTATCAGGTAGTCCGCGTATTCGCTGAATCCCGTTGGAGCGGTCAGGCGAGGCGTGAGTGACCGCGCATATGCAGAATACAGCGCAGCGAGATCTTCCAGGATCAGGCCAAACGACCATCCGTCACAGACGATATGGTGCGCCGTTAACCGGATGTGGTACCTATGTGGTTGTAGCTTAAAAATCGCCGCCCTAAAAAGCGGACCGCCCTGTAGGTCAAACGGTGTTTCCGCGTCTTTCCTACCATAAGCTTCGAGAGACAAACGTTGGTCGGACTCTCCACGGAAAGAAAGGTCTTCGATATGCAATTGGAGCTCTTCGTCAGCATGGATACACAGATGCTCCCCATTTGCACTGACCGTCGATCGTAATGCTTCATGTCGACGTACAACGTCTCTCAGTGCGTTTGTCATCGCTTCTCGGTCGAAATCCCCAGCCAAATCCAGTGATATCGATTCGTTGTAGGCGCAACTTGCTTCCGCCCCTCCAACGAGGCACGACGTCCAGATTTCCTGCTGCGAGACGGTCAGTCGAACGGTTTTTTCGATCGCACCTTGGGCGAATGGGTCAAAATCGACGGGAACTAGGCGAGGGGGCATTAGTGTGTTGTCCATGGGCGTGAGTGCTAAAGACTAAATTTGTACTTGTAGATAGCGGCCTGTGTGGTGTCCGTCTTCCACGAACCATGCGGGATTGCCATCCCTATCCTTGCCCAAGCGCGCATTGGGCACCGGGGGCTGCATGCTAATTCCGCTTTTGTGTAGGGGCGCGGATCCGTGGCCATTGTGGGGTGCCGAGGTGGGAATAAATCCGGCACGGACCAGTTCCGCAACACTCGCCTCAAAGGCTTCCGTTATGCGGGCGATGTCTTCATCGGTGTGTGTCGTGGTAAGAAAGCAAGGAAAACCGTCCTGTATATGGATGCCCCGGAGTCGCATGGCGGTAAACAGCAACTCGCTGTAGGGATATTCTTCGTGGTACTTGACTTTCCATAGCGACCCAAAGTGGGCGATATACAAGGGGGTCCGGTACCGTTCGCATATCTCGTTTAATCCGTCTACCAATACTTTTGTTCGTTGGTTGACGTTTTCCTGTAACTGCGGACCTTGTTTTTTCAAGTATTCTAATGAGGCTAGCGTAGTAGCGAGCGCTAGCGGATGCCTTACGAATGTGCCGGCGAAATAAGTGACGCCGGCTTCTGGAATCGAATCGTCACCGTACTGCCAAAATCCGCCATCCAGTGCGTCCATATAGTCTTTTTTGCCGGCAATGATGCCGACTGATATGCCGGCACCGGCGACTTTTCCATAGGTTGCAATGTCCGCCTGTATGTCAAATAAGCCTTGGGCGCCACGAGGGTGAAAACGGAATCCGGAAATGACCTCATCGAATATTAAGGCTGTCCCAGCCTGCTCGGTTACCGTACGCAGTTCACGGAGAAAATCGATCGGTACAAACTCGGGTCGCCGGCTTTGTATGGGTTCGACAAGAACGGCCGCCAGCTCGTGCGCACGCTCTCGGATGGTCCGTATGGACTCTTCGGTGCCATATTCGAGGATGAGCATGTTTTGCACGGCTTCTGGAAGGATGCCCGGAGCGGCAGGGTAAGTCTTAAGATTTTTGGTTCCCCTTACAATCACCTCGTCCATGATACCGTGGTATGAGTTTGTAAATGCGACAATCGTTGAACGGCCCGTCACCGTGCGGGCGATCCGCATGGCACCTAACACGGCTTCCGAGCCCGTATTGCATAGACCTGCCCGGTCAAATCCCGTAAATTCGCAGATTAGTTTCGCTACCGCTCCGGCCTTTTCGTGCTGCGGTCCGATCTCGTACCCCTCCTCGATCTGTTGGATGAGGGCTTGCTTGACGACTTCGGGTTGATATCCAAGAAAGTTGGAGCCAAATCCGTTTAATACGTCGATATACTCATTACCGTCCAAATCCCATATCCGGCAACCCTTAGATCGGTTGGCGACGATTGAATAGACGATTTCCTTCGTTTCGGGCTTAAAGCCTGAAACCACACGTGGATCGGCCATGTACGCGCGATGCTCTTGCGTGTATGCCTTGCTTTTGCGGGTTTTATGGGTGTATTGCGTAATAAGCTGGCCGAGATAGCTACGTTGAGCGGGTGTTAGCGTTGATGTTTTTTTCTCAATGCGTGCGGTAGCGCCAAATGGTTTTGCCAGTTCGGCCTTTTCAGCTTTACTGAGCTCTTCGGCGGGATGGGACGGAGGGAGCGGCTGGACAGTATGCTGTCCGTCTGCTAGCCTATGGCCCTGCTGTATAAGTGCGATCTGCTGGGACAACAGCGCAATCTGTTGTGAGATTAGGCTCATGGCATCCGTGCCATTGTGAATGTGAGGCGAATTCGTGGCTATTGGGGCAGGATGTTGGGAGGCGGGCTGCGTAGCTGTGTTCGCTGGCTGTGTGTAGAATGCCCTCGGATCCAGTGTTTTGTCGAGGTATTCGGCAAGCGAATCGACCGTGTGGTAAGTTTCACTCAACCCCCTAAACGTCATGGGAACACCAAATTCTTTCTTTAAGCGTAATGAGACCTGGGTCAGCAAAAGGGAGTCGAAACCCAGCTCGATAAAGCTCGAACCAGTGGCTGTGCTGCCGATTTCTATGCCGGAGGCATCGGCAAACAAGGTAATTATCTTTTCGACCAGGACATCTTTTCTCTTCTTGTTCTGGTGGGGCGTAGGGTGATGATCCATTTGCATAGCCTTTAATGATGCGCCATCCTCATGCTGGACGCACGCAATGTTCGTTATGTCTTGGCCTGCCGACTTCGCAGGCAGCCAGTATCGTTTTCGGTCGAAAGCGTATGTTGGCAGTGCCGTGAATTGGTGCGGTCCAGGGTTGACCGTTTTCCAATTAGGCTGGATGCCGATCGACCACAGGTCTCCGATGGTTTGGTACAACTGCTGCTGTTCGTCTGCTTGTCGCAGCCCTGCAACCGTTCGTTGTGAGAAATCGTTCCCGTGTTGACGCGCCAGCGTAGCGAGCACCGAGCCGGGCCCTACCTCCAGTAATACGGGGGCCAGTTCTTTTTCCAAAAAACGTAACGCCTCTGAAAATTTTACCGTCGCTTGTACGTGCCGCACCCAATATGTAATGCTCGTGGCTTCCTTATCAGTCAGCCATTCACCGGTGACGGTCGAAACGATAGGCTTGTCGGGTGTATGGAGTTGGATATCCGCGAAGGCCTGCGCCAACGGCTCCAGGATGGGCTCCATCATTTCGGAATGAAAGGCGTGGCTGGTTTCTAAAAGTTTGTTAGCGATTTGTCGTGCGTCCAGTTGCGATTTAAATTCCTGTATGGCGCCAGTCTGGCCAGCGACAACACAGAGCGACGGGGCGTTTACGGCCGCCATGTTAATACCCTGAGGCATCTTCTCGCTTATTTTTTCCGCTTCGGATCTCACCGAAAGCATGCTGCCTGATGGGAGCGAGGTGATGAGCTGTCCGCGGGTTGCAACGAGTTTCAAGGCATCGGGTAACGAAAAGACGCCCGCTAGGTGTGCCGCAACGAATTCCCCGATACTGTGACCGATAAACGCCGACGGCATAATGCCCCAGCTCATCCATAATTTGGCTAGCGCATATTCGGTAACAAATAGTGCGGGCTGCGTATACTTGGTGTTGGTTAGGCGCATGCGCGCCTGCTCGTCCGACGCGTCGGTGTAAATCGTATCCCGAATATCTTCGTGTAGCACATCGTCAAGTAGTAACGCACACTCATCGACAGCTTGGCGGAAAACAGGTTCTCGCTCATAGAGGTCCTTTCCCATGTTGGGGTATTGCGACCCTTGCCCGGGAAACATGAATGCTACCATGCCGCTGTGTTTCCCAACAAGGCGTGGCATCGGACGTGAGGTTATCAATGCGTTGCGAAGCTGCTCGATATCCTTAACAACGTAGGCTTGGCGGTACTCAAAGTCTTCCCGTCGTTCTTGCAAGGTATAAACGACGTTGCTTATATTCGTTGAGGGGTTCTGCTGTAAATAAGCTGCTAGATTTTGCGCATACTGGCCCAATGACTTTTCGTTCCGGGCCGATAGGGTTGCAATATGCCAGTATGCCCTTTCGTTTCTTCCAGGATTTTCCGTGGCGGGATTTGAATCATGAGGCTCGTGGGCGCGTACGATTACATGTACGTTTGTGCCGCCTACCCCGAAAGAACTCACGCCGGCGACCCATTTGCCATGGCGCGGTTGCCAATCGATTAGCTTGTCATTAAGGATAAAGGGACTGTTTGTAAAATCAATGTCCGGGTTCGGCTTTTCGAAATTTATTGATGGGGCTAGTTTTCGATGATGCAACGACAGGGCCGTCTTGATCAAACCCGTCACACCGGCGGCATGGGTTAGGTGGCCGAGGTTGCTCTTTACTGAACCGATTTTGCAATATTGGTTTTCCGACTGGTGGCCGAACGCAAGTTTAAGTCCCTCAATTTCAATAGGGTCTCCTAACGGCGTGGCGGTCCCATGCGCTTCGATGTAGGAAATGTCGGCCGGGTTTACGCGTGCATCGGCCATAGCCATTTGGATACAATTGGCCTGTCCCGTTGCGCTCGGCGCTGTAAAACTGCCTTTGCCGCCGCCGTCATTGCTTATGCCTACGCCGCTGATTACCGCGAAAATAGTATCCCCATCCCGCTCCGCCTGTTTTCGGTTTTTGAGTACGACAACGGCAGCACCGTCGGAGAACAATGTACCTTGCGCATTGTGGTCGAAGGGCCGGCAATGTCCGTCTTTACTTAACATAGCGCCTTCTTCATATACGTGGCCACTATGTATGGGACTGGTGATGGATGCCGCGCCCGCCAGCGCAATTTCGCATTGCCCCCTTCGGATGCTCTCCACCGCTTGTGCCACGGCGAGCAATGAGGTGGAGCAAGCCGAAAGCACCGTGACGGCCGGTCCTTTGAGATCTAGGTGATAAGCGGTTTTTGTGGCGATATAGTCCTTGTCGCTAGCGGTCACCACCTGCATGCCCCCCGCTTGGTCAATGGCTTTTGGATTGGCCAGCACATTATTTGCAAAGTAGGTGTTGTTTGCGCAGCCCGCATATACGCCGATACGGCCCTCAAATTTTTTTGGTAGATACCCCGCATTTTCGAGGGCCTCCCATGATATTTCCAAGAATACCCGATGTTGGGGGTCCATGAGTTCGGCTTGCTTGGCATTGATGCCAAAAAATGAGGCGTCAAAGTCGGTCGCGTTGTCAATTATGCCCCGGGCACGGACATAATCAGGGGACTGCCGCTCGGCGAGGGGTACAGACGGGTCGAGCTCAGTTTCTTCGAAAAACCGAATGGTCTCCTGGCCATTGGCCAGAATACCCCAGAGTTCCGCTATGTTGTTGGCGCCCGGAAAGCGCCCAGCCATACCAATGATAGCCACCTCTTGGTCCGATTGGCCCGGATTCCCGTCGGAGGGGCGGTTTACCTGATGACGGGGGAACAGGCGTTGCCCGCCGTCAAGAAAGTAAGCTAGATCCTTGACGGTCGGATATTGATAGAGCTTGATGACGGGGAGCTCGATACCTTGTTTGCGCAATTCGATTGTGAACTTTTGGGCGATGAGCGAATTGCCGCCCAGCTCAAAGAAGTTGTCTTCGCGCCCTACGGAGTCCACTTGCATCAACAGCTCCCAAGCTTCGGCGATTAACCGTTCCGTTTTGTGTTGCACTGGGATATATGTAACCGTTGAGCGCCTCGTATGGCTGAGCAACGCCAGTGCGGTCTTATCCACTTTGCCGTTGCTGGTTAGGGGCATGGACTGCACTTCCACCAAACGGGAAGGCACCATAAAATCAGGCAGGCGGCTTCGCAAAAACTCCGTTATCCCATTTTGTTCCACAGGTTGGGCTGCCACGTAGTAACCAATCAGCTGCACATCGTCGTTCTCCAGTTTTTGTGCAACCACAACACCATGCGCTATTTGGGGCATTTGCTGCAAAGTGTGCTCAATTTCGCCTAATTCGATGCGAAAACCTCGGATTTTAATTTGGTTGTCGATTCGTCCCAAATAGGTCAGCGAACCCTTCGATGACTGTTTAACGAGGTCTCCGGTTCGGTACAGGCGTGCGTTCGGGTTTTCCGAAAAGGGATCTGTAATGAATCTTTCGGCAGTTAGTTCGGGCAAATTTAGGTATCCGCGCGCTAAGCCGGAACCGCCCACAAACAACTCTCCTTCGGTATTGGGAGGAACCTTTTCAAAACGCTCGTTCAGCACGTAGGTATACAAAGTGGGAATCGGAGTTCCGATTACGCTGGTCACGGCGGTGAGGTGACTAGCGTCGATTTCCTGATAGGTGACGTGGACCGTTGTTTCGGTGATTCCGTACATATTGACGAGGCGGCAGTCGGGATAGCGAGTGCGCCAATCTTTTAGTTTCGCGGGATTTAAGGCTTCTCCACCAAAAATCACATAACGGGTCCGGAGCGGAAGGAGCGATGGCGATGCCGTCACATAGTCCTGCAATACGTAAAAAGCGGATGGGGTTTGATTAAGGACGGTCACGTGTTCGTCGTGAAGGAGCGTTGCGAAGAGATGAGCGTCCTGGACGGTCTGCTTCGGCACGATAATGAGCCGTCCGCCAAAAAACAAGGCTCCATACATTTCCCATACCGAAAAGTCGAAGCAGAACGAATGAAACATCGTCCATACATCGTGTTCATTAAAATCAAATAGTGGCGTATCGTTGATGAACAGGCGGACAACATTTTGATGGGTGACCATAACACCTTTTGGGCGGCCGGTAGAGCCCGAGGTGTAAATTACGTAGGCTAAATTATCCGATTCTAACGGTGAAGGAAGGGTGGGGCGGGATTTGTCTAGCTTGTCGTATAGCTTGGCCTCGTCGAGATTGATCGCGTGAAAGGGTTGCGGGACACCGCTGGAGATGTCTTGGATCCCGCTGAGCGATAGCTGGGAGGTTAGTACGATTTGTGCTTTGATGTCTGCCAAAACATAGGCTATTCGATCTTTAGGATATTCTGGATCGATCGGTACATACGCACCCCCCGCCTTCAGGATTCCGAGGATACCGACAATCATTTCCAACGAACGCTCCAAGCATATCCCCACAAGCATTTCGGTACGTACGCCTTGGCCAATAAGGTAATGGGCAAGTTGGTTTGACCGTTTGTCCAGCTCCCTATAGCTCATCCGTTCGTCTCCGAATACTACGGCGATACGGTCGGGTGTTTCGCGGGCTTGCGCGCAAAACAGGTCAACGATTGTTCGATCATGTGCGTTTTCCATCGTTTTTGTATGTCGGAGCCTACAATAACCGAGGTAGCTTCGGTACGCGAGCCGATATATCCCGTAGCGGCCGGTCGAATTTGACGGCGTGCCTGCAGAGCTGGCGGGCTACAAGGGGCGGCGGCGAATGAGAAGCGGTTTTTTCGGTCAAGTTCAATGTTTACGCGGATTACGTATCCAGGATCCCAATTAGGTATAGATGTCGCGATACATATTCCCTACCTTACTCACAACAAAACTAAGATTGTTTTCATGCGGCCAACACGGATGGGCTTGAATAGTTTTTCTTTGTAGTATTAGTGCTACAATGCCCGAAATGCGCTTATTGGCATCGTTAGAAGGCTCGAATCTAACCGACTTAGAAGCGCGTAAGAGCGGTTTTCGTGGAGGACAATTGGATTAATTCCCGATAGGTCGTGGTGTAGGAAGCAATTGGAGCTTTAGGAAGCTAATAAAAAACATGTGGTGTATCTATCCGTCCCTTGCGGGCCAACCGGAAAAGATATTTTGGGAAGTATATCCGCAGAAATAGTTTGAACCACAATCGTTTGTTGAGTCTCATGTTGATGGCGAGTCGTTCGGTGAGGTGTTCCCGACTTAAGTATGCACTCCACTTCGTACGGATGTATGCCAGCATCTTGGCATAAGTTTCGCCGGTAAATTGCCTGACCATCGAGTTTTCGGTAATCCTGTAGGAGAAAAAAGGCTTAGGGAGATAATAGAACTTACCTCCGCTAAAAGCGATCGCCAGCCACAGATCCCAGTCTTCGAAACCCAAGTAGTTTAGGTTGGCATCGTATCCGCCAGCCTGTTCCCACGCCTCCTTTCTGAATACCGCGGCGGCATGCATATAATTCCACAGCATCAGGCGCTGCAGATTAAACTCCCCTACGATCCACGGCCCCGTCTTTGCATCGAAATATTCCCCGTCGCTATAGACGACGGTATACGTGGGATCGGCATCTAAGATGTCGGTAGCTTCGTAGATGAAGGCCAATGATATCTTGTCGTCGCTGTCCAGCGGCAGGATGTAACGGCCACGCGCGGCCGATATCCCCGTGTTACGAGCGCTGCTGAGGCCCTGGTTGCGCTGGTGGACCACACGGAGTCCCTTTTCTTCCACTTCCTTCAATATGGCCAGCGTATCGCCGTCGGTGGATCCGTCGTTGACGATGATGAGCTCGTAGCGATCGTGATCGGCCGGATCGTCCGGAAAACACGCTAAGGTCTCCATTAGATAGTGGCCATGGTTATAGCATGGGATAATAACCGATACGTCAATTTTACTCATAGCGATGGCATTAGGCTCGAGGAATGCAGGGGCGCGCTCACATTTTCCTAAACCGGGTGCGCCGCTTGCAAATCAAATCAAAATTAGCATAATATGCTGGGCAAAAGCGAAGATAGGGGTAGGCTTCGGCGTAAGGTTTTCTTAATGTAGGAAATGGGCTACAAATGTTTAAACATTCGGATGAAGTGGTGTGCAACGGGGTTTTATTGTCTACTTTCGTCGGAAGCATTGTTAACCTGAATCCATTTATAAACCACCAAAGTACTTGGCTCTAGAGCCTTGCTGGCACGCTGGCTACAAGAAGAGTAACATGGCAAAAGTTTTATCGCTCGTTATGCTTTCCGCATACTTATTATTCGTTTTTCATGCGGCCAAAGACTGGGTTTATGCGTTCAGGAAGATCAAGTGGACTTGGCAGCTTATTTTTATACTGGTATTTCTGCTGCCCGGATTTTTGTTGATGGGCTTGCTATCGCGGGAGCGGTTCGTGTATTCATGGGATTACGCCAATTATTGGGTAAAGGCGCTCCACTTTTCGGAGTTGTTTTTCCAGAGCCCGCTTGAATCGCTACGCCTAGTGTACAGCTCTATCAATTATGATGAGTACAGCTATTTGCCTAATCTTATGCTCGCGCCCGTAAACAGACTCTTGGGCCTTGGCTTCCCTCAATACGTTTTATCCATTTATCTGGTTTACCTCATTCCTTTATCGATACTAATCTCCAGTTTGGGGATTAAGGTACTTCCACCAATGAACAACTATATAGGGGCTATTTTGCCAGCCGCGTGTATCTTGTTCACTCCGCTGATAGTAGCCATGAGGTTTGGTATGCCGGACATGATCGGGTTAGTTGTCGTGTTCTGGGTATTGAATGTTCTCGTGAGTACCGACTTTTTGATAAAAAGGGATTATCAATCAGCGGCGGCAATCGGAATGATGCTGACCATCATCTTGTTCACGCGTAGATGGTATATCTTTTGGACCATCGCGTACTTTCCAACGTTGTTGTTTCTCAACTCCGTTCAAGCTTTTATTCAGCGAAACCAAACGATTCTCCTAAACACATTGATTAATCTAGCGATCAGCGGGACAGTAATCGCAAGTATTGTGCTCGGATTCTTTTATCCCTATTTTGAGATGGCCGCTTTGAAGGACTACCGAGATTTGTATACTGCGTATAGATCGCCAAATCCGCTGCAATTCCTCGTCGTTGGTGTTTTTTATGGACTATTGGTCCTTCTGTTTGCGGTTGCTGGCGCCCGGGCGTTGATGCGACAACCGTCTAGCCGGAAGCTGATGTGGCTTCTGTTAATCAGTACGGTCATTATTGTTGTGTTATTCACCAGAATCAACTCGTTCGGAGGGCACCACCATTATTATTTGCTCACGCCACTCGTGGTCACATCTTTTCTCTTCGGGACACTTTCTTTAAAAGTCAAACGAAAAAAACTGGTTCTGTTAGCTGGGGCAGTTACCCTTGTTTTGAATTTTGTAGCCGTTTTTATCTATCCCATATACCCAAACCCATACTTATTGTCCGGAGTTGATGCGCGGCCGCAAGTCCGGAACGATTTTGACACCGTCCAGGGAATGTCGGATGACCTAGCTGAACTTCAGGAACGGGGAGAATATGTATACATTCTGGCCAGCTCTCAATTATTTAACGAGCAAGTCGTTAGGAACGCACATTTGCCCACGCGAGACCGCCATCGGGCGTTACTTCAAACCTTTGATGTAGACAAGCGCGATGGATTTCCTAATCACTTCTTCTTGGCAAATTACGTGGTCGTTACGGATCCCACACAGACACATTTGCGGGAGAGGGACCAGCAGGTAGTCGCCTACTTAAATGAACAAGTTCTTAATGGAATTTTAAAAGACGAGGCTGTCTCATAAAGGCAGTCTCTTTTTTTTATTTTTTTGTATATTTTGGTTTCCGCCATATTGGTTTAATCATTTGATTTTCATATATTTACTGTTGCAAACAAGAAGATATGGCAAGGA
>Ga0079224_100000243_pt1 | contig 48573 bp, 47 predicted proteins | sample Stecom2015_FD_80414 | JGI IMG/M metagenome (GOLD analysis project Ga0079224, IMG submission 80414) | Agricultural soil microbial communities from Utah to study Nitrogen management - Steer compost 2015 | ecosystem: Environmental > Terrestrial > Soil > Agricultural land | place: USA: Utah... | reverse complement strand
CTCACCGCATCGGCAGTCGCACGCCCGCTGGGCGCCGCCTGCCTCGGATTTCTCGGAGAGATCGTCGGCGTCGAGCGTCTCGACGTCACTGGTGAGCTTCTTGACCAACCGGCTGAAGTAGCCGCCGTCCTTGGCGGGCATAGTGCCTGCTCCTGTGCTTTCCGAGGGCCCCCGACATGGCATTCCACGGCCCGTACGCATTCAGCGTAGCTCCCGTGCAGGCACAGGGAATCCGACGGAGGTCGCCTGGTGCAACGTGACCTGCGTTATGCCCGATCGTGGGTCGGTTCTCGGCCGTGTCGGCGCCCGCAGCAGGATGGCCGGGTGGCTCGTGTCGACCCCTCGTCCTCCCCCGCCGTCCACACCGTCGTCCTGCCCGGAACGGGCTCCGACGAGGTGTTCACGCGGCGCGTGTTCGCTCCCGCGGTCGCCGCCTGCGGCGGCACGCTCGAGACACCGCCGCCCTCCCCCGGTGCCGCACTGGTGCCCGAATTCCTCGCCGCGTTCGACGCCGCCGCGGCCCGGACGGACGGCCCGCTGCTGGTGGGTGGGGTGTCGCTGGGTGCGCACCTGGCCGCCGAATGGGCGCTGCGGAACGCCGACCGGTGCGCCGGCGTCCTTGCGGTACTGCCCGCGTGGTCCGGTGCCGCCGGCGGCGGCGGTGACGGTGACGGTAACGGCGCGCCGGCCGCGCTGGCCGCGCAGGCGTCGGCGGACCTCGTGGAGCGGGAAGGCCTCGAACGGGCACTCCGCCTGTCCACCGAGGGAGTGCCCGCCTGGCTCGCCGACGAACTGAGCCGCGCCTGGCGCAGGCATGGCGCGGGACTCGTGGCCGGCCTGCGCGCGGCCGCCTCCCATCCGGCGCCGACCCTCGACGCGCTCGCCGAGTGCCGCGTACCGGTGGGCATCGTGGCGTGCACCGACGATCCGGTGCATCCGGCGTCCGTGGCCCACGCCTGGGCGGGGGCACTCCCCCGCGCGCAGGTGCGCGAGACGACGTTGGCCGCGTTCGGCGCCGACCCCTCGACCGCGGGCCGCGCGGCGCTGGACGCCTGGTCCCGCGCCGCGCGGACGTGAGACCCGCCAGCGCCCGGGTTTCAGCCCTGTGCGGCCTGTTGCTCGGCGATGTGCTGGGCCACCTGCTCGGGCAGGCGGACCGGAAGCGGCGTGCGCACGGGCATCGGGGCGTCGCCGCGGACGACGATCGTGCCGCGCACGATCGCCCGCAGCGCCTCCGGCGCCTGTGCGGCCTGCGTCTGCGGACCGGCGATCACGCCGCGCAGCATCCACCGCGGCCCGTCGACACCGACGAACCGCAGCGCCATCTCGCCCACGACCGCCGACAGTTCCATGCCCCACTCGCCGCGGCCGAGCGAGACCTTGGCGCCGTCGGAACGCAGTTGTTCGGCCAGTTCCTCGCTCACCGACCGCCACTGCCCACCCGAGCGCGGCGCCGCGTAGGCGCTGACGGTGACCTGCCCCTGCGGCACGACGATGTGCACCGCACGCACGTTGCCGCTCTGCTGGTCCATCTCGACCTGGACCTGAGACCCGTCCGGCACCGGCACGCGCACCGACCCCAGATCCATCCGCGCGATCCCGTCGTCCGGCGCCTCGGCCTCGTCGTACGGTCCGCTCGCGCCGTCGACCCGGTCGACGTCCTCGGCATCGCCGTCGAGGGCGTCCCCGGCGCCGACGGTGTCGGCGGCCTCGGCGCTGTCGGCGGTGTCGAAGGCGTCGGCAGCCTCGGACTCCTGTGCGCGACGACGTTTCCGTCCGAAAATCCCCACTACTTCTCCGTTCCCAGGGTCGCGTGCCCGCCCGTCGAACCGTAGCCGCTCGCTCCGCGTTCGGACGGTTCCAACTCGGCCACCTCCACGAACTCGGCCTGCGCGACCCGCTGCACGATCAGCTGAGCGATACGGTCACCGCGCGCGAGCTCGATGGGCGTGACCGGGTCGAGGTTCACCAGGCACACCTTGATCTCGCCGCGGTAGCCGGCGTCGATGGTGCCCGGCGTGTTGACGATCGACAGGCCGACGCGGGCCGCCAGGCCCGACCGGGGATGCACGAAACCGGCGTACCCCGGTGGCAGGGCGATCGCCACGCCCGTCCCGACGACGGCCCGCTCGCCCGGCGCGAGCACCACGTCCTCGGTCGTCACCAGATCGGCGCCGGCATCTCCCTGCCGGGCGTAGGACGGGACCGGAACACCGGGATCGACGCGGGAAAGCAGGACCTGCACGCTGGACACGGCTGGCGAGACTACCCTGATCCTGTGAGCACGAGTGCACGAGCGCGGTCCGGTCACACGCAACCGGACGAGACGGACACGCCCGAGGCGGTCACGGGCCCGGCCCGGTTCACCGAGCGGCTCTACCTGGCGTGGTGGGGCTGGCCGCTGCCGCTGATCGGCGCGGCCCTGCTGGCGGCCGAGATCCACATGGGCTATCCGGGCGTGCGGGCGTGGCTGCCGTACGTGATCCTGCTGCCCCTCGCCGTCGTCCTCCTGCTCGGTTTCGGCAAGCTGAAGATCACGGTGACCGGAGGGCGCGACCCCGAACTGTGGGCCGGTGACGCCCACCTGCCGCTGCGCTACGTCGGGGCGGTCGACGTCGTCGGCTCCGGCGACCGGCGCAAGGCTCTCGGCCCCGAACTCGATCCCGCGGCGTTCGTCGTGAACCGCGGCTGGATCCCCACGCTCGTGCGGGTCGAGGTCACCGACCCCGAGGACCCGACGCCGTACTGGGTGCTGTCGACCCGGCATCCGGAACGCCTCGCGACGCTGCTGCGCGAAGGCAGGCCCGCCGATGTCACCGACCCCGACCCGGCCGCCCCCGAACCTGCCGATCCGGCCGATGACGACCGGGGACCACAGGACCGTTGATGCAGGACCGTTGACGCCAGCACGGTGACGGCTACGAACGAGGGCCGGGCGATGCACGAAGCATCGCCCGGCCCTCGTCGTTCACGCCTGTTTCTCGTGCACCCGTCCGCACGCGCCACCCCTCACCGGCCCTCGGGCCGGACACGTACGCCGCGTGAGCCGCCCGCGCCGTGCGCGGGAACCGGCTCAGGCGCAGTCGCGGCAGATCAGCTGCGAGCCCGATTCCTCCGCGAGCCTGCTGCGGTGGTGCACCAGGAAGCACACGGAGCAGGTGAACTCGTCGGCCTGCTTCGGCACCACCTTGACGGTCAGGTCCTCGCCGGACAGCCCCGAGAGGTCGGCGCCGGGAAGCTCGAAGTTCTCGGCACTCGCATCCTCGTCGACGTCGACGACACCGGACTGGGTCTCGTTGCGCCGCGCCTTCAGTTCCTCCAACGAGTCTTCGGCGAGCTCGTCCGCCTCACTGCGGCGCGGAGCGTCGTAGTCGGTCGCCATTGTCCTTCACCCCTGCGATCAGCATTTCTCTCGATACGTGGACACCGGAATGGCCTTCCGGTAGTCCTCCGCTTCCGCTGGTCAACGTCCCAGCGCCTGTGTTTGTGCCCGGGAAAAAAGTGAGTGTCGTCTCGTCTGTGTTGCCAGATCGTCACTCGGCTCCACTGCCCGGGAGCCCGGAGAGGGTAGCCCACGGCGTACCCGGGGCCGAACCAGGTCACCCCAGGCACGCCCCATGTCACTCGAGCGGGGTATTTGGCTTCGGCGGCGCCCGGTTACCCCGTATGCGGCGGGGTCACGCACGCGCGATCGACCGGGACCGACGGTGGACGGAACAGGTGGACGGAAACAGGCGGACGGAAAGCACGGGAAGGACAGGGACCCGGGACACTGGGTCTTCGGTGCCAAGTGTCTTCGGCGCCAGGTGTCTTCGGTACCGGTTCTCGCGTCACGCGATCGGGTCGCGGTCGTCACCTCACGTGTGCGGGACACGAGCACGAGCGCGCCTGCGGGGGACTCCGCACGGGGTGCGTTCATGCCGACGCCACACGCGGCGTGATGACATGCGCCGACGAAGGCACCTGACCCGTTCACGGCGGGTCGTGACAGGTGCCGCCGCTGTAACGCCTAGGCTGCTCAGCGGCGACAATGACGGTAGTTGGGCGGGGATCGACGAAGGGACGGCGCAGTGGTGTCGGGGACCGGGGGCTTTCGGAGAAGCCGTGTCAAGCCGTACCGGAAGCACAAGCCGCTGCCTGCACTCATCTTTGTGGCGGTGCTGGGCGTGGCTGCTTCGGTGATCTGGATCAACGCGGTGGCCAACACCGAGGATCTCGAAGAGGCGATGCGCTGCACGCCGTCCGCACAGCCGCCGGAAGGGGTCACCTACACCCCGCAGCCCTACGACGCGCTCGCCAGCACCCAGCCCGCACCGCCCCACCGCGTCAACGTGCGCGTGCTCAACGCCAGCGGCCTGCGCGGCGAGGCCGGGATGACGACCATGGCGTTGGAACAGCTCGGATTCACGCAGACCGCCGAGCCCGGCAACGACGAGGCATTCCCCAAGGGTGAGGCGAACTGCCACGGCCAGGTGCGCTACGGCACCAACGGCGAGGCGGCCGCCCGCACGCTGCGGCTCATCGATCCGTGCCTGGAGCTCGTCGAGGACGGCCGTAAGGACGCGACCGTCGACCTGGCCATCGGCACCGCCTTCAACGACGTCCGCCCGAGCAGTGAGGCCGTCGAGGTCCTCGACCAGCTCAAGAAGTCCGGACAGGGCGCCGAGGGCGGAAGCGAGCAGTCCGCCGGCGAGGAACAGTCCGGAGCGGGTGCCGGCGGTGGCTCGCTGATCGACAAGGAGCTGCTCGACAAGACGGTCGCCGAGCACTGCTGAACCGCCGGCTCGAACGGACCGGGCGTCGCGGCGTCTCGCGCCCGCCGCAGGCGAGGACGGGCGCGAGACGCCGGCTCAGGCCGACTCAGGAGTCAGGGGCGTCAGCGGCTCGCGCGGACTCAGATGTCACCCATGCCGCATTCGATGACGGCCGCGCGGAGGTCCTCCGCGATTGCGGGAGCGGCGACGAAGGTGCCGTCCGCACCCAGTTCCGGGTCCTGCCCCGGCAGCGAGACGACCGCACCCGCCTCCTCGGCCACGAGCGCGCCCGCCGCCCAGTCCCAGCGCGACAGGCCGTGTTCGGCGTAGGCGTCCAGCCAGCCCGCGGCGACGTGGCACAGGTCGAGGGACGCGGCCCCTCCCCTGCGGATGTCGCGCACGTGCCCGAGCAGCGAGGCCACCATCGCCGCCTGCCTGCGCCTGCGCTCGGCCACGTAGGCGAAACCCGTGCCCACCAACGTGACGTCGAGACCGCTCGGCTGCGACACGGCGAGCCGTCGCCCGTCGAGCCAGGCCCCGCCGCCGCGCACCGCCGTCCACCGGCGCCCGCTCACCGGCTCGACGACCACCCCGGCGACCGACACGCCGTCGACCTGCGCGGCCAGCGACACGCTGAAGTCCGGCAGTCCGTAGAGAAAGTTCACCGTGCCGTCGATCGGATCGATCACCCAGGTCACCGCACCGGGCGCGTCGCCGGCCGTGCCGCCGCCCTCCTCGCCGATGACGGCCTCCCCCGGCCGCAGCTGCGCGAGCCGCTCCCGCACGAGGCGTTCGGAGGCCACGTCCACGGCCGTGACGACGTCCGTCCTGCTCGTCTTCGACCGGACGTCGACGCCGGCCCCGTCCAGCATCGATGCGCGTTCCGCGGCGACGAACTCGGCCGCCTCGACCGCGACCTGTTCGGCCACGGTGAGCAGCGCGTGGGCGTCCCCGGATCCGTCGTTCACCTGTTCAGCAGCGTTCACACCGACTATAGGAACACACGGTGTTCAGCCGCCCCGCTACAGTCTCCGGCCAGGAATCTGAATCGAGCAGGAAGGGGCGACGCCGATGACGGCGACGCGGGGGTTCGGCATCGACGTCGGCGGCACCGGGATCAAGGGTGCGCTGGTCGACCTCGACACGGGTGAGTTCATCGGCGACAGGCTGCGCATCGACACGCCGCATCCGGCGACCCCCGAGGCCGTGGCCGACGTCGTCGCCCGGATCGTCGAACACTTCGAGTGGGACGGGCCGCTGGGTGTGACGCTGCCCGCGGTGGTCAAGAAGGGCGTCGCGCAGACCGCCGCCAACATCGACCCGAGCTGGATCGGCACGGACGCCGACGCACTGTTCGCCGAACGCCTCGGCCGGTCCCGCGAGGACGTCGCCATGCTCAACGACGCCGACGCCGCGGGCATGGCCGAGATGCGCTTCGGCGACCCCGCGGCCAGGCGGGGCGTCACGGCACTGCTGACCTTCGGCACGGGCATCGGCAGCGCCCTGTTCGACGACGGCAAGCTCACGCCCAACACCGAGTTCGGCCACATCGAGGTCGACGGCCACGACGCGGAGACCAAGGCGGCCGCGTCGGCGAAGGAGCGGGAGGAGCTCTCCTACCCGGACTGGGCCGTGCGCGTGGATCGTTATCTGACCGTGCTCGAGAACCTGATCTGGCCGGATCTGTTCATCGTCGGCGGAGGCGTGAGCAAGAAGGCGCACAAATGGGTACCCCTGTTGACGAACCGGACGCCGGTCGTGGCGGCGTCGTTGCAGAACAACGCGGGGATCGTGGGCGCGGCGGCCGCCGCCGCGGAGGGCATCGAGCCCTGACGGCCACACCGGTCCCGCCGTCGACGAGGGCGGTTCAGGCCGGCCGGAACGGCCGGGGTGAACCGCATTTCGGCGGCGAAAAAGGTGATCGCTCGCCGACTCTGCGCGGCGACGTCGTTACAATGGAACACGGCCCTCGTCTGCGGGACGCGAAACCGCAGGTTGGGGGCATGTCCCCCGAATCCAAGGCAGCCGGGACGCATGCGTACCGGTTCGTCATGATCGACCGCTGCGAAAGGGCGTACGTGGCAGCCGCAAAGACCGCAACCCGAAGCGGGACGAAGACAACGAGCGCCGCCGAGCAAGCGACAGCCGAGGAGACGGCGGCCGCCGACGGCGCCGAGGCGCCGGAAGCGACAGCGACCAAGCCTGCGCGCAAGACGGCCGCGAAGAAGTCTCCCGCCAAGTCCACCACTCGGAAGAAGGCGGCGGGCTCCGCCAAGTCGAAGAAGGGCGCCGAGAGCACCGACACCGAAGACCCGTATCTCGCCGTCGACGGCGCCGATGTCGAGGACGTCGACCTGTCCGACCTCGATGTCGACGCGGTCGAGGTCGACGTCGTCGACGCTACCGTGACCGAGGAAGAGGCCGAGGACGCCGAGGCCGAGACCGAGGAGGCCGAGGCCGCCAAGAAGAAGCAGGCGACGGCCGACGGCGACTTCGTCTGGGACGAGGAGGAGTCCGAGGCTCTCCGCCAGGCCCGCAAGGACGCCGAGCTCACCGCGTCGGCCGACTCGGTGCGTGCGTACCTCAAGCAGATCGGCAAGGTCGCGCTGCTGAACGCCGAGGAGGAGGTGGAGCTCGCCAAGCGCATCGAGGCCGGGCTCTACGCCGCCGAGCGCATGCGCGTCATCGAGGAGAAGGGTGAGAAGCTCACCACCCAGATGCGCCGCGACCTGAAGTGGATCATCCGCGACGGCGAGCGCGCCAAGAGCCACCTGCTCGAGGCGAACCTGCGTCTGGTCGTGTCGCTGGCCAAGCGCTACACCGGCCGTGGGATGGCGTTCCTGGACCTGATCCAGGAAGGCAACCTGGGTCTGATCCGTGCGGTCGAGAAGTTCGACTACACGAAGGGCTTCAAGTTCTCCACCTACGCCACCTGGTGGATCCGGCAGGCGATCACCCGCGCGATGGCCGACCAGGCACGCACCATCCGTATCCCCGTGCACATGGTCGAGGTCATCAACAAGCTCGGGCGCATCCAGCGTGAGCTGCTCCAGGACCTGGGCCGCGAGCCCACTCCGGAGGAGCTCGCCAAGGAGATGGACATCTCCCCGGAGAAGGTCCTGGAGATCCAGCAGTACGCCCGTGAGCCGATCTCGCTCGACCAGACGATCGGCGACGAGGGCGACTCGCAGCTCGGCGACTTCATCGAGGACTCCGAGGCCGTCGTGGCCGTGGACGCCGTGTCGTTCACGCTGCTGCAGGACCAGCTGCAGTCGGTGCTGCAGACGCTGTCCGAGCGCGAGGCGGGCGTGGTGCGCCTGCGCTTCGGCCTCACCGACGGCCAGCCGAGGACTTTAGACGAGATCGGTCAGGTCTACGGGGTCACGCGCGAGCGGATCCGCCAGATCGAGTCGAAGACGATGTCCAAGCTGCGCCACCCGTCCCGGTCGCAGGTCCTGCGGGACTACCTGGACTGATCGAGCCGGGCTCCACGAACGACGAGAGGCGGCCGTCGACCTACGGGTCGGCGGCCGCCTCTCGTGTCGTCGGCCCGAGTTCGCCGGCGGACCACTCGTCGGTGCGCCCGCCCGGCGTCCTCGCCGGCGCGGCGACCTGCGTCGTCCACAGCGGACGAATCAGGACGGATTCCCCGGATACATCGGGAAAATTCGGGCACCGTCCACTGCGGACGCAGGCCTCGAGCACCGTCACGGCGGTTCGCGCACGGACCGGTCGGTGTCCCCGGAACGCAGCAGGACGCCGCACACCACGGCGAGGATGCCGATCGCCTCCGGCACCGCGGGTACCTGTCCGAGCACCACGAGCCCGACGATCGTGGCCGTGACCGGCAGCAGGGCCAGCAGTACGGCGAACCGCGCCTGTCCGACCCGCCGCAGCACGACCTGGTCGAGGCCGTAGGGCACGACGGTCGACAGCAGGCCGACGCCGATGCCGAGCAGCAGCAGGTCCGGCGATCCCCACACCTGCCCCGTGCCGAGCGCCAGCGGGCTGAGCACGACCGTGGCGACCGTGAACCCGACCGCGAGACTGTCGATGCCGTTGCCGCCGAGCGCGACCTTCTTGCCGAGCACGATGTAGGCGGCCCACGCCGCGGCGGCGGCGAGCGCGAACGCCACGCCGGCCGGGCTGCCGCTCCACTGCACGTCGGCGATCGCCAGCACACCGGCGACGACGAGCACCAGCGCCGCGAAGTCTCGCTTCGTGCGTGAGCCGAGCGCGGCGACCAGCACCGGTCCCACGAACTCGATGGCGGTGGCCGTGCCGAGCGGCAACCGTGCGATCGCCTCGTAGTACACGACGTTCATCAGCGCCGTGACGATCCCGAACGTGCCGGCCAGCACCAGCGGCTTGCCCCGCCACGCCTGCCTGCCCGGCCTGCGCCATGCGAGAAGGATCACAGCGGCGCCGAGGCAGCGCAGCCAGGCCACTCCCGCCGGGGTCGAGGCGTCGAACAGCCACACCGCGATGGCCGCACCCACGTAGATCGAGATTCCGCTGAGAACGAACAGAGCCGGTGCCGGAACCGTGTCGATACGCCGTTTGGCCGCCGAGATGTCCACGTCGTCATGGTGCCTGAGCACCGAAAACGCCCTGCTGAGGGCCTGCTGTGCGGTGATGTGGGCGACGGCGGTGCGACGCCTGGAGTAATGCGACGTGACACAGCTCCCACCGGCGTGGGAACACTTGCGGACGTGGAAACGTCTGTAAGAGTGGAAGCAGCGAACGACGAAGTCGGCCGGCCCGGCCGGTTCGTTCTCGCGGCTGAATTGATGGCATCGGTTCGCCGATGCCGGGACGGAGGGAGACTCCCATGACTTCACCGACGCTCACCCGCCCCGAACTGACCCGCGCGGACCGCTGCGACCGGTGCGGAGCCGCCGCCCAGCTGCGGGCGGTACTCCCCAGCGGTGGCGAACTGCTCTTCTGCGGACACCACGGCCGCGAGTACGAGGCCAAGCTCAAGGAGATCGAGGCCGACATCCAGCAATGAGCCATCACCAGCCGTGAGCACGGCGTGAGGTGATCGGGGCGACCCGACATCACGAACGAAGGGGCGGAACCCATGACGGGTTCCGCCCCTTCGTCATGACGGCCCTCGTGAACGGCCCTGAGTACGACACACAGCGCGACGCCGGCCGCAGCCGACGACGGGGCCCATCGGCGGTCACCACGAACGCAGCGTGGCGATCCGCTCCTCCAGCTGCTCGATGGTGGCCATGGCCGTCGGCGGCCCGCCGCAGATCCTGCGCAGCTCGTTGTGGATGGCGCCGTGCGGCTTGCGCGTGCGGTGGTGGTAGACGCCCACGAGCGTGTTCAGCTCCTTGCGCAGCGCGTGGATCCGCTCCCCGACCGCCTGCGGCTTGGGCGCCGGCTCGGGCTCCGGTTCGGCCTTCTGGGGCTTGCGGCGTTTCTCGTCGGCGAGCTGCTCCTCCTGCCGCTTGCGCAGCAGGGCCCGCACCTGGTCGGGCTCCAGCAGCCCCGGCAGGCCGAGGTACTCCTGTTCCTCCTCGCTGCCGGAGAACACGGCGGTGCCGAACGAGTTGCCGTCGTAGATCACCTGGTCGAGCTCGGCCGAGGCGCCGAGCGAGGTGAACGCCTTCTCCTCCTCGCCGGGCTCGTCCTCCGTCCGGTTGGCCGCGACGAGCAGTTCGTCGTCCCAGCCGTCGGACTCCCGGTGCGGTTTGCCGAGCACGTGGTCCCGCTCGGCCTCGAGTTCACTGGCCAGTTCGAGCAGCACGGGCACACTCGGCAGGAAGATGCTCGCCGTTTCCCCCGGCTGCCTGGCACGCACGAAACGGCCGATGGCCTGGGCGAAGAACAGCGGCGTCGAGGCGCTGGTGGCGTACACGCCGACGGCCAGCCGCGGCACGTCGACGCCTTCGGACACCATCCGCACGGCCACCAGCCACCGCTCGGTGGACTCCGAGAACTCCCCGATGCGCTTGGTGGCCTTCGGATCGTCCGAGAGCACGACCACGGGCTGCTCACCCGAGATCCGCTGCAGGATCTTCGCGTAGGCACGCGCCGAGTCCTGGTCGGTGGCGATGACCAGACCGCCCGCATCGGGCAGGCCGCCCGAACGCAGCTGCGTCAACCGGGTGTCGGCGGCCTGCAGCACCGACGGCACCCACTCGCCGCCCGGATCGAGCGCCGTGCGCCACGCCCGCGCCGTCTGCTCGGCCGTCAGGGGCTCGCCGAGCCGCGCCGTGAACTCGTCGCCCGCGCTCGTACGCCACGACGCCTCGCCCGAGTAGGCGAGGAACACCACCGGACGCACGACACCGTCGGCCAGCGCGTCGGCGTAGTTGTACGTGCTGTCGGCCTTGCTGCGCAGCGAACCGTCGGCGTCCGGCTCATAGGTGACGAACGGGATCGGGGAGTCGTCGCTGCGGAACGGTGTACCGGTCAGCGCGAGCCTGCGCACCGCGGGCGTGAACGCCTCCTCGACCGCCTCACCCCAGGACTTCGCATCCCCCGCGTGGTGGATCTCGTCGAGGATGACCAGGGTCTTGCGGTTCTCCGTGCGCACCCGGTGCAGGTTCGGATGGGCCGCCACCTGCGCGTAGGTGACCGCGACACCCTGGTAGTCCGAGGAGGTTACGCCGGTGGTGTTGCGGAAGTTCGAGTCGATGGCGATCCCGGCGTGCGCCGCAGACGCCGCCCACTGGTGCTTCAGGTGCTCGGTCGGCGTGACGATCGTGATGGCCTCGACCGTGCGGTCCGAGAGCAGCTCGGCCGCGACCCGGAGCCCGAACACCGTCTTTCCCGCACCCGGCGTCGCGACCGCGAGGAAGTCCTTCGGCCGCTGGGTGAGGTACTTGGTCAGGGCCCTCCGCTGCCAGGCGCGCAGCGGGCGAGCGGTCGCATCGCTCTGCGGTTCGGGCGCGGCAACCGCGCGTTCGGCGTGCTGGGTCCGAGCCGCCTCATGGCCTGACGTCGCCGACAAAGCCGATGCACTCCCCTTCCCACCAGGACCGATGACCTGCGCCGACGACCGGAACCTGGGCCTCTCCCCCGCCCGGCGGCCGCCCTGGCCACGGTCGTCACACAGCAAAACCCTCACGCGGCAGGCCGGCTCCGGCGGCGGCCGTCGTGGTGAGGGCGCGTCGGAAAGAGTACCTGGCCGGTCCGACGAGTCCCGGCCTCGCCCACGGCCGCCGACGCCACCACGAGGGCACTGCCACGGCCTTTTCGTGCGACACGCCGAGCCCCGATCGCATGGCCGGACGCGCCGTCGCGAACCGGATGGACCATGCTGGGACCCGCCATGAACGGACAGCACACGCACCGCGCCTCCGGCGACGAGGGCCCAGACGGTCCCGAGGGCCCCCGCGGCTCCGGCGGGACCGGCAGGTCCGGCGAGGGCGCGTCCCGCCCTGCGCCGAAGGCCAAGGTCAAGCGCAAGGGACCACTGCGCCTGCTCGGCCGCACCATGAACAAGGCGTGGGAAGGCAACATCTTCTCCGAGGCCGCCGAGGCCGCGTTCTGGCAGACCCTGTCCCTGCCGCCGTTGCTGCTGGGGCTGCTGGGCTCCATCGGGTACATCGGCGACTGGTTCGGCCAGCGCGTCGTGCAGCAGGTGCACGACAACATCATCGGCTTCACCGACACGATCTTCTCCGAGAGCGTCGTCCACCGGATCATCGAACCGACGGTCGACGACATCCTCACCACCGGCAAGGGCGAGATCGTGTCCGTGGGCTTCCTGATCTCGCTGTGGGCGGGATCGTCGGCGATGTCGTCGTTCGTCGACGCGATCACCGTCGCCCACGACCAGTACGGGGTACGCAACGAGGTGTGGCAGCGGATCTTCGCGCTGCTGCTGTACATGGCGAGCCTGGCGCTGCTGGTGATCGGCCTGCCGATCATCGCGATCGGCCCCGAACTGCTGCCGGAGTTCTTCCCCGAAGGATGGCGGCCGACGATCGCCGAGTGGGTCGGCAGACTCTACTACCCGACCGTCGCGCTCATCCTGGTGCTGGCCCTGGCCACGCTGTACAAGCTGTCCCTGCCGCGGAAGCTGCCGTGGCACCGCGGCCTGCCGGGTGCGGTGCTGGCCATGGTGATCTTCCTGCTCTCCAGCGTCGGCCTGCGCCTGTACATCGGCTGGATCACCACCACCGGCTACACCTACGGCGCACTGGCCACCCCGATCGCGTTCCTGTTGTTCGCCTTCTTCATCGGGCTGGCGATCGTCGCGGGCGCCTACTTCAACAGCGCCATCCAGGAACTGTGGCCCGCCAAGCCCACGCGCAGGCAACGCCGCGCCTGGCAACGGCTCGAACGGGAACGGGCCGCCGAACGGCTCAAGGCGCAGTCGGGTCCGAGCCTGTGGGAGCGCACCACGATCCCGCTGCGCAGGCCGCGCAGGAACGGCGGCGCGGCCGGCACCGAGAACAGCTCCGGTTCCGAATCCGGTTCCGAATCCGGAACCGGCGCGGACACCGAGTCCGGGAGCGGCTCGCCGGCGTCCGACATCCCGGCGCCCGACCACGACGCGCCCAACGGCACTGCACCCCCCGGCCAGAAACCCCACCGCGAGACACCCCACCGCCAGACGCTCCACGGCAAGGACCGGGGGCAGACCGGCACGCCCGGTACACCCGACTCACCCGCCGAGGGCAAACCCGGCGGGTGAGCGTGTGAACCGGCCCGGCGGAGCCGGGAGAGGCGCGGCGGCCTACTCGTCGCCGCCGGGCGGGAGGTTCTCGAAGATCTTCTTGCAGTCGGGGCACACCGGCGAGCCGGGCTTGGCCGACTTGGTCACGGGGAACACCTCACCGCACAGCGCCACCACGTGCGTGCCCATGACCGCGCTCTCGGCGATCTTGTTCTTCTTCACGTAGTGGAACACCTCGGGCCGGTCGTCCTCGGTGCTCTCGGTGCCCTCGGGGCGAGTGTCGACATCAGGCAGTGTTGCAGTGCTCATAGGCACAGTTTGCCACCCGCGGCCCCGGCGGGCGGACCGATGGGCCAGGATTGCGCACCGTGACGAGTACATCCCGCCCTGCCGCCTCCGTACCCGTGACGCCGTCGGACGAGGTCGCCGACGCGCTGGAGGCCGGACGCCCCGTCGTCGCCCTCGAGAGCACGATCCTCTCGCACGGACTTCCGCCGGGGCGCAATCTCCGGGTCGGCGAGCGACTCGAGGACACCGTGCGTGCGGCCGGCGCGGTTCCCGCGACGATCGCCGTGCTCGACGGCCGCGCGCTCGTCGGGCTCACGCGGCCCCAGCTGGAGCGCGTGTGCGCCGCCGATGCCGACCTCGACAAGCTTTCGGCCCGCGACCTGGGTCCCGCGCTGGCCGGCGGCACCTCCGGGGCGACGACGGTCGCCAGTACCTCGGTGCTGGCCCACGCCGCCGGCATCGGGGTCTTCGCCACCGGTGGCATCGGTGGGGTGCACCTGCCCGCGCCCGGCGAGACCGCCACGTGGGACGTCTCGGCCGACCTCGGCGTCCTCGGCCGCGTCCCGGTGCTGGTCGTGTGCTCGGGCATGAAGTCGATCCTCGACATCCCCGCCACCCTGGAGGTCCTGGAGACCGGATCGGTGCCGGTCCTGGGCTACGGCGTCGACGAGTTCCCCGCCTTCTACCTGCGCTCCTCCGGGCTCCCCGTGCCGCACCGCGTCGACGATCCGGAGCAGGTCGCCGCCGTGGTCGCCGCGCACCGTGCGCTGTCACCGTCGGGTGTGCTGCTGGCCAATCCCGTGCCCGAGACCGCCGAGATGGACCGCGACCTGCACGACCGGCTGCTGGCCGAGGGGCTCGAGAAGGTCGCCCGGGCGGGCACCACCGGCGCCGACGTCACCCCCGTGCTCCTCGAGCACTTCCACACCGCCTCGAACGGGGTGAGCCTCGACGCGAACGAGGAACTCGTCGTCGCGAACGCCGCGCTCGCCGCCCGGGTCGCCGTGGAGCTCGCCCGATGAGGATCGTCGTGGTCGGAGACGCCGGCCTGGACGTCGTGGCCCGGCACGACGGGCCGCTCGTGCACGGCGGTGACACCCGCGCCCGCGTCGGGCTGACCGGTGGCGGAGCGGGCGCCAACACGGCGCTGTGGCTGCGGGCCGCGGGCGCCGAGGCGGTCCTGATGGCCCGGGTCGGCGACGACCCCGGCGGCCGCCTCCTGCGCGCGGAACTGGAGACGGCGGGCGTGCACTGCGCGTTCGCGGTCGACGCCGAGGCGACCACATGCTGCGTGGTGGTGCTCGTCGACGCCGACGGCCAGCGGACGATGCTGCCCGACCGCGGCGCGAACAAGCGGTTCAGCCCGTCGGACGTCGAACGGGTGGCCCCGACCGCCTTCGCCGGGGCCGAGCATCTGCACCTGTCCGGCTACGTGCTGCTCGACCCGTCCTCCCGGCCTGCGGGGCTGGCCGCGCTGGAGGCCGCGCGGGCCGCGGGGCTGACCACGTCGGTCGATCCCCAGGCCGCGGCGCTCATCACCGACCCGGACGCGTTCCTGGCCGACGTCCGCGGCGTCGACCTGCTGCTGCCGAACGCCGCCGAACTGGCGGCGCTGACCGGTGACGGGTCGCCGGAGTCGGCGTCGACACTGCTCACCCACGTGTGCGCGGTCGCGGTGACCACCGGCCTCGACGGCGCCAGCTGGGTGGACGGCGACGGCATCCAGGCCGTGCCCGCACAACCGGTGGACTGCGTGGACAGCACCGGTGCCGGCGACGCGTTCAACGCGGGACTGCTCACCGCGTGGCTGCGCGGGGAACCGGTGCACCGGCGTCTGGAAGCGGGGGTCCGGATGGGTGCCGCGGTCGTCGGCCGGGTCGGCGCCCAGCCTGCTCCGGAGACACTGCACGCCTGACCGCACCGTCCGCAGGCACCGCGGTGCCTCGCGGCTCGTGAGCGGTCAGCCGCCGGCAGGCCGATCCGTGCCCTGCCCGTCGGCGGGGGCGTCCACGTCGATCACCTGGTGCGGCTCGATGGCCGGTTCCGGCGCCGCCTCGATCTTCCTGTGCTGGCGCTGGTACCGGTTGGCCTCCTCGGACTTGCGAGGCGGCCGGTCGTTCGCGATCAGCACGGCGACCCACGGCAACGGGATCGACAGCACCAACAGGGCCAGCGCGAGCCACCACGTCTGGTAGAAGATCCCGGCCAGGATCAGGCACGGGAACCGCATGCCCATGGTGAACATGTACTTGCGCTTGCGGGCCGCGAGCTCGTCGTCGTAGGAGGGCGCGGCCTCGGTGATCAGAACCGGGTCGCCGGACCTGTCGCGTTCTTCCACCGACCTCACCTCCACCGATCCATCGTCCCACCACGGCGGCCGTCCGGACAGGCGGGGAGGCCACACCACCGCCGGTGACCGCGCCCCGGCCGGACGGGCGTGCGACGATGACCCACTGTGAACAGTGCGCACAGTGCCTTGCCCGAACTCACGTCCGACGTACTCGCGCGGCTGCGCGAGGCCTTCCGCCGCTGTGGCTACGACGCCGACGGGGTGGTCTCGGCCCTGGGCGGCGCCGCACACGCGGCGCTGGGCCGCGGTGAGCCGTTGCCCGCGCTGCACGCCAGTTCGGACGCCGGCGAGCTGGGCGCGCTGATCCGGCTGTTCCTGCTCGGCCGCAAGGAACCCGCGACGTCGGTGGCCGCGGCGCTGTCCCCGCTGTCGACCGACGACGCCGTCGCGGCGGGCATTCTCCGTCCCGAGGGCGCCGCGGGTGAGGCCTTCCGGGCGGGCCTGGACATCCGCCCGCACGGCGACGAGGCCGGCTCGTGGTGGGTGATCGCCGATCTCGACTCCGACCACCTCGGCAGGCCCGTCGACCGCGAGCACGTGCTGGGCGTCGGCCACGCGTCGCTGAGCCTCGTGCGCGCCACGAGCAGGCGTCCCGTCGGTTCGTTGCTCGACCTCGGCACGGGCAACGGTGTCCAGGCGCTGCACGCCAGCAGGCACGCCGAACGGATCACCGCGACCGACGTCTCACCGCGTGCACTGGCGCTGGCCCGTGCGACCTTCACGCTCAACGAGCTCGACGTCGAGCTGCTCGAGGGCGAGTGGTTCGCGCCCGTCGCGCGGCGCACGTTCGACCAGATCGTGTGCAACCCTCCGTTCGTGGTCGGCCCTCCGCGCGTCGACTACACCTACCGCGACTCCGGGCTCGCGGGCGACGACGCGAGCGCGCTGGTGGTGCGCCAGATGCCGTCGTTCCTCACCGACGGAGGCGTCGGCCAGCTGCTCGCCTCGTGGCTGCACGTCGGGGACGAGGACTGGTCGGACCGCGTGACCCGGTGGCTGCCGCACGGCACCGATGCGTGGTTCGTCCAGCGTGACGTCGCCGACCCCGCGCTGTACGTGGGCACCTGGCTGCGGGACGCCGGCATCGACCCGCGTTCCCCTGAGGGGCTGGCCAAGGCCGAGGCGTGGCTCGAGTGGTTCGCCTCCCACGACGTGCGGGGCATCGGATTCGGGTTCGTCACCCTGCGCAAGAACGCCGACGCAGACGCCACGCCGACCATCGTGTGCGAGGACCTGCGCCAGGCCTACGACGACCCGCTGGGCGGCGAGGCCGCCGCCTGGCTCGACCGCGTCGACTGGCTACGTCCCCGCGACGACGAGGCGTTGCTGGGCACGGCGTTCCGCGTGCCCGACACGGTGGTGCTGGAGCGCATCGACGGCCCGTCGGACGACGGGTGGGAGACGACCGTGCGGCGGCTGCACCGCACCGACGGTCCGGGCTGGCAGCACGAGGTGGACGAGCTGGCCTCCGCCCTGCTGGCGGGATGTCGCGGGATGCTGCCGTTGGAGGATCTGCTCGGACTGCTGGCCGCGGCACACGGCGAGGAGTTCCACGAACTGCGCGAGGCGGCCGTGCCGATGGTCCGCGAACTCGTCCGGCACGGCATGCTCGAACCGGCCGGAGGGACGACGCCGTGAGGGCGGTCGTCGCGCGCGTCACCGAGGCACGCGTGACCGTCGACGACGCGGTCGTCGGCGCGTTACCCGAGCCGGGTTTGTTGGTACTGCTGGGAATTCACGCCGACGACACGTCGGACAAAGCCGACACGATGGCGCGGAAACTGCACGAACTCCGGATCCTGCAGGACGAGGAGTCCGCCGCGTCGGCCGGCGCACCGCTGCTCGTGGTCAGTCAGTTCACCCTCTACGGCGACACCCGCAAGGGCCGTCGTCCATCGTGGACGGCGGCGGCGCGGCCGGACCACGCGGAACCGCTCGTGCAAGCCGTCGTCGACGCGCTGCGCCGGCGCGGCGCGCACGTGGAGACCGGCGAATTCGGTGCCATGATGCGGGTCCACAGCGTGAACGACGGTCCGTTCACCGTGCTCGTCGAGGTCTGAGGCAACAGCGCCCGCCCGTACCGGCACCACACCCGCCCCTCACCACCCGGGCACGCCGCCCGCGCCCGGCGGACACCTCCCCCGCCGCACTGCCCACACCACCGGCACACGCCCGCCCGACTCCGTTCCGCCGCAGGTGAAACGCGAACGTGACCCGTTGCACAGCGAGGAAAAAGCCCGGGAACGATTTCGCATGGGCCGACGTTGTTCGAGGTAACCGGCCACGAAGCCGGCCGGTGCGTAACGGTTCCGCAGGCTTGATCGACTGCTCTGGGGAACACACGCGCGGCAAGACACACAGGCGGCGGGCATCCGCTCGTGCACGCGCCGCGTGGCACCACACGCGAGCCCGCCATCCGGGGAGGCAGAATGACCGTCCAGACTCTCGAACGTGAGGCCAGCGGCACCCGCGAGCACAACGCGGCGATGCCCACGGTCGACACGGTCACTGCGGTCGAACCGACCGCTGCGGAGGAGGCCGCTCCGGTCACGGCCACACCCACCGCGGTCGTCGAGGACCTCGACGCACAGGGACCGTCCGCCGACCTCGTCCGCGTCTACCTGAACGGTATCGGCAAGACGGCACTGCTCAGCGCGGCCGAGGAGGTCGACCTCGCCAAACGCATCGAGGCGGGCGTGTACGCCCAGCACCTGTTGGACACGGCCGAGGACCTGAGCGACGAGCGCCGCTGGGAGCTGCGCATGGTCGCCCGCGACGGCCGCCGCGCCAAGAACCACCTGCTGCAGGCCAACCTGCGCCTGGTCGTCTCGCTCGCCAAGCGCTACACGGGCCGCGGCATGCCGCTGCTCGACCTGATCCAGGAGGGCAACCTGGGGCTGATCCGCGCCGTCGAGAAGTTCGACTACGCGAAGGGCTTCAAGTTCTCCACCTACGCCACGTGGTGGATCCGGCAGGCGATCACGCGCGGCATGGCCGATCAGGGCCGCACCATCCGCCTGCCCGTGCATCTCGTCGAGCAGGTGAACAAGCTCGCCCGCATCAAGCGGGACCTGCACCAGAAGCACGGCCGCGAGGCCACCAACGAGGAACTGGCCGCCGAATCGGGCATCGCCGTGGAGAAGGTGGCGAACCTGCTGGACCACGCACGCGACCCGGTGAGCCTGGACATGCCGGTCGGCAACGAGGAGGACGCCCCGCTCGGTGACTTCATCGAGGACTCCGAGGCCGCCGACGCCGAGAGCAGCGTCATCGCCGGACTGCTGCACGACGACATGCGCCGGGTCCTGGGCACGCTCGACGAGCGCGAGCAGAACGTGATCCGCATGCGCTACGGACTCGACGACGGCCAGCCGCGCACGCTCGACCAGATCGGCAGGCACTTCGGCCTGTCCCGCGAGCGCGTGCGCCAGATCGAACGTGAGGTCATGACGAAGCTGCGGCAGGGCGAGCGCGCCGACAAGCTCCGCGCCTACGCCAGCTGACGCCTCCCCGTGCGCGCACGCCACGTGCCCCCGCCGTCAGGCGTTTCCCCAGGTCAGACGCTGGTACGAACATTTCTGCGCGAACGACGCAACCTTTCGCGCCACCGGACGTCTTCCTAGTGGGGTTAGGGCAACGTGGCATGCGCTTCCACGGAGCATGTCGCTGCCTGTAGAAGGCCGGGTCCCTCGGGGTGGGACCCGGCCTTCGTCTTGTCTTTCGCCTTGTCGTTCGTCCGGCCGCCCGCCGCGTGGCCGGTACGCATGCCTTCTCCGCTCCGCCGGGACGCGCAGGCTCACCCCGCGTGATCTGCATCGCGCGGACTCGTCCTGCCCATCCGGCGGCATCGCGTTCCGTTGTACGGTCACCTCGTTTCGTGAATGACCGCCCACCACCGCGCGCAACGGAGCAGCCGTGACCTCTTCCAGCCCCCAGTTCGAGTACACCGACGTACTGCCGCTCGGCAAGGACACCGAGACCGAGTACCGGCTCGTGACCGACGAAGGCGTCCGAACCGTCGAGGCGGCGGGGCGCACCTTCCTCGAGATCTCCCCCGAGGCACTCACCACGCTCGCGCGCACCGCGATCACCGACATCCAGCACCTGCTGCGCACGTCGCACCTGCAGCAGCTGCGCTCGATCGTCGACGACCCCGAGGCCAGCGGCAACGACCGGTTCGTGGCGATGGACCTGCTGCGCAACGCCGCGATCTCGGCAGGCGGCGTGTTGCCGATGTGCCAGGACACCGGCACGGCGATCGCCATCGGCAAGCGGACCGAGGGCGTGCTCACCGGTGGCTCCGACGAGGAGGCGGTCTCCCGCGGCATCTTCGAGGCCTACCGCGACCTGAACCTGCGCTACTCGCAGATGGCCCCGGTGAACTTCTGGGAGGAACGCAACACCGGCACGAACCTGCCCGCGCAGATCGAGCTGTACCACAAGGACGGCACCGACCCGGCCGAGGGAACCGACCCGTCGTACGAGTTCCTGTTCATGGCCAAGGGCGGCGGCAGCGCCAACAAGACGTTCCTGTACCAGGAAACCAAGGCCGTCCTGAACCCCAAGCGGCTGGCCAAGTTCCTCGACGAGAAGCTGCGCGGCCTCGGCACCGCGGCCTGCCCGCCGTACCACCTGGCGATCGTCGTCGGCGGCATGTCGGCGGAGTTCAACCTCAAGGTCGCCAAGTTGGCCTCGGCGCGCTACCTGGACAACCTGCCGACCGTGGGTTCCCCGCTGGGGCACGGGTTCCGCGACACGGACCTGGAACAGCAGGTCCTGGAGATGACCCGCCAGTTCGGCATCGGGGCCCAGTTCGGCGGCAAGTACTTCTGCCACGACGTGCGGGTGATCCGCCTGCCCCGCCACGGCGCCTCCTGCCCGGTCGGCGTGGCCGTCTCGTGCTCGGCCGACCGCCAGGCCAAGGCCAAGATCACCTCCGAGGGCGTGTTCATCGAGCAGCTCGAGCGTGACCCGGCCCGCTTCCTGCCCGAGGTCACCGACGAGGACCTGTCGGACGAGGTCGTGCCGGTGGATCTGAACCGGCCGATGGACGAGATCCGCCAGCAGCTCTCGCAGTTGCCCGTCAAGACCCGGTTGAGCCTGACCGGCCCGCTGGTGGTGGCGCGCGACATCGCCCACGCCAAGATCGCCGAACGGCTCGACGCGGGCGAGGAGATGCCGCAGTACCTGCGCGACCACCCGGTGTACTACGCGGGCCCGGCCAAGACCCCCGACGGCTACGCGTCCGGTTCGTTCGGCCCGACGACCGCGGGCCGGATGGACTCGTACGTGGCGCAGTTCCAGGCCGCGGGCGGGTCGATGGTGATGCTCGCGAAGGGCAACCGCTCCAAGCAGGTTACCGAGTCGTGCAAGCAGAACGGCGGCTTCTACCTCGGCTCGATCGGTGGTCCCGCGGCCCGGCTCGCGAAGGACTGCATCACGAGCGTCGAGGTGCTGGAGTACCCCGAGCTCGGCATGGAAGCGGTGTGGAAGATCCAGGTCGAGGACTTCCCCGCGTTCATCGTCATCGACGACAAGGGCAACGACTTCTTCGCCGAGACCTCCGAGCCGGTACTGCAGATCTCGTTCCGCTAGCGGCAGGTTCCGGACGTCCGCCGGCCTTCGGCGGCTGGCTCCGGGTGTCCATCCGCTCGCCCCCCGACGGGAGCGGATGGACACCCGGACGTCACTGCGCGGCGAAGTGCCCGACGAGACGTTCGAGCGTCTTGGCGATCGCCGCCTTGTTCCGACGCGGGATCGGTGTGCGGTCCATGAGGAACGGGACGAGCGAGGGTGCCCAGTCGAACGTCTCGGTCACCTCCGTGGTGCCGTCCTCGTGGGGGCTCAGTTCCCAGCGCCAGCGGTGGCCGTAGAAGTGCCGCCACGCGATGAGCCGGTCCTGTTCGTACTCGACGACGGTGTTGGTGATGCGGTAGCGGGCTCCGAGTTTCATGTCCATCGCGAACCGCGACCCCAGCTCGAGCGTGGCGGGGTTGCCCTCGCGTGCGGCACGCACGGTGCCCGAGCCGTCGAGGATCGGATGCTGGGCCGGATCGGTGAGCAGCGCGAAGATCTCCGACGCAGGGGCCGGGACGGTGCGGCTGACGCTGACCTGTCGTGTCATGCGCTCACGCTAGGCGCTGATCACTCCTTGCGGGTCGTGTGCTCCAGCACAAGGGTCCGCTCCCCCAGCGGCGCGTCCAGGCGCACATCGACCGGCGGGTAGCGGATGTCCATCGTGCACATCATCTTGCCCGCGGTCTCGGTCTCGACCAGCAGGACGGAGACGGTGTCGGCGTCCTGTTCGGTCACCTCGGCGCTGGCCTTGCCGCATCCGCCTTCCTGCGCGGTGATGGTCAGGGTGCGCCCCTTCGCCGTGGCCTCGCGCGGAAACCCCTCGGGCAGGCCGCGGCCGTTGAGCTGGTCGGCCGGCACGGGGCCGTCCTGGGCCTCGTGGTCGGCCGGCTGTTTCTTGAGCGCCTCCGACGCCGATTCGGACGGCTCGTGCCCACCGCCGGCCGGGGCGTCGCCGGGGGCCTGCCCGCATGCGGCCAGCACACCGATGCCCAGCGCGGCGCCCGCGATCGTCTCTTTCCATCTCATGTTCGTCTGGACGTAACAGCCCACGGGATAGGTTGCACGGGATGACTGCGGATCGACTCGCCCGCCGACTCGGCACTCGCCAGGCCGTGGTCGTGGGGCTCAGCGCGATGATCGGCGCCGGGGTGTTCACGGCGTTCGCCCCGGCTGCCGCGGCGGCGGGCGCGGCGTTGCCGATCGCGCTGCTCGTGGCCGGCGTGGTGGCGTACTGCAACGCGACGTCGTCGGCCCGCCTCGCGGTGCGGTATCCGGACTCGGGCGGGACGTACGTCTACGGCAGGGAACGTCTCGGCCCGTTCTGGGGGTACCTGGCCGGCTGGGGGTTCGTGGTCGGCAAGACGGCGAGCTGCGCGGCGATGGCGCTGACCGTCGTGGCGTATGCGGCGCCGAACCTGGAGGGCCCGTGGCCGGGTCTGCTGGCGGCGGCCGTCGTGGCGGCGTTGACTCTGCTGAACTATCACGGGGTGCAGCGGTCGGCGCGGGCCGCCGCGGTACTGGTGACGATCAGTCTGCTGGTGCTCGCGGCCGCCGTGGTCGCCGTGTTCGCCGCGGGCGAGCCGGACGCGGGCGGCCTGGACGTCACGGTGGGCACCGGCCCGCTGGGCGTGCTGCAGGCGGCCGGCCTGTTGTTCTTCGCCTTCGCCGGGTACGCGCGCATCGCGACCCTGGCCGAGGAGGTCCGCGATCCGGAGCGCACCATCCCCCGTGCCGTGACGTGGGCACTCGGCCTCGTGCTCGCCGTGTACGCCGCGGTCGCGCTCGCCCTGCTGGTGCAGCTGGGCCCGGACGGCATCGCCGACGCACAGGACCCGGTGGCCGAGGCGGTCGCCTCCACGGGGCTGACCGCCCTGGTCCCGGTCGTGCGGATCGGCGCGGTGCTCGCGGCGCTGGGCGCGCTGCTGGCTCTGGTGCTGGGTGTGTCCCGGACGGTGCTGGCGATGTCGCGGGACCGGCATCTCCCCCACGGCCTGGCGGCGGTGCACCCGCGTCACGGCGTGCCGCATCGGGCCGAGGTCGTGGTCGGCATCGTGGTGGCGCTGGTGGCGGCGACGGTCGATCTGCGCGGCGCGATCGGGTTCTCGTCGTTCGCGGTCCTGGTGTACTACGCGGTCGCCAACGCCAGTGCGTTCACGCTCGGCCGCCGGATCGTCCCCGTGGTGGGGCTCACCGGATGTGTCCTGCTGGCGGCCACCCTGCCGACCGTGTCCGTCCTCAGTGGACTCGCCGTCCTCGCGGCAGGCACACTCGCCTACGCACTCAGGCGTCGCTGATCTCGGTGAGGCGGGTGACGGCGTCGGTGAAACCCGAGGCGAGGTCGGCCACCACGTCGGCGACCGGGCGGACCTCGTTCATCCGCCCCACGATCTGGCCCACGGGCATCGACACCACCGACGGGTCGGACGAGGCGTGGATGCGGTTGTGCGCCGGAGCCACGAGCAGGTTCTGCAGTGGCATCGGCAACGGTTCCGGGGCGTCCGGTTGCGACCACGCCTCGGTCCACCGCGTCTTCAGCAGCCGCGCCGGTTTGCCCGTGTAGATCCGGGTGCGCACCGTGTCGGCCGACGTTGCGGCCACGAGCGCCTGCTGCATCGGCTCCGACTCCGGCATCGTCTCGAGGTATTCGCGCGTCGCCAACCAGATCGAGCCGGTCCACACCCCCTGGGCACCCAGCGCGAGTGCCGCAGCCGCCTGCCTGCCCGAGCCGATACCACCTGCGGCCAGTACGGGAGCGCGGTCGCCGACAGCGTCCACGATCTCGGGCAGGAGCACCATGGACGCGATCTCGCCCGTGTGCCCACCGGCCTCGTGGCCCTGTGCGACGACGAAGTCCACACCGCGCTCGACGTGCCGCGCGGCGTGCTCGGCCTTCCCGGCGAGCGCGGCGACCGGAACGCCGGCGTCGTGAGCCTGGGCGATGACGTCGGCGGGCGGCGAGCCGAGCGCGTTGGCGATCAGCGCGATCGGATGCTCCAGCGCCACCTCGACGTGCGAACGCGCCACCGAGTGCAGCCAGCCCAGCACCCCGTCCCGCCCTTGCCCCTCGGGCAGTTCCGGCACGCCCAGCTGCGCGAGGGTGCGGTCGACGAATTCCCGATGCTCAGCCGGAATCAACGTGGCCGGGTCGACGCCCTTCACCTCGTCCGGCACCTTCGCGGGCATGACGACGTCGACGCCGTAGGGCCTGCCGCCGGTGTTGGCGTCCATCCAGCCGAGCACCTTGTCGAGCTCGTCGGCGTCGTTGAACCGGACGCAGCCCAGCACGCCGAGTCCACCGGCACGGCTGATCGCGGCCGCGACGTGCTCGGACGGCGTGAAGCCGATGATCGGCAGGTCGATGCCGAGGGTGTCGCACAGGGTCGTGCGCATCGCATCCTCCTCGTGAGGGGTCGTCGGGGCCCGGACGCGGCCGTGACTAGGCCGTCAACTTCTCCGTGTCGGGCGCACGGCCGGCGGCGTGGCGCTGCGCCCACGGGTAGTCGGGTTTGCCGCTGGGGAGCCGTTCGACGTGGTCGACGACCCACACGCTGCGCGGCACCTTGTACCCGGCGATCTCACCCCGCACGTGGGCCTCCAGCGCGGCCAGGTCGAGACTCGCCCCTGCCCGCGGTTCGACGAGCGCGCCCACCCGCTGTCCCATGCGGTCGTCGGGCACGCCGATGACGAGCGCGTCGAACACGTCCGGATGCGACTTCAACGCACCCTCGACCTCTTCGGGGAAGACCTTCTCCCCACCGGTGTTCACGCACTGCGACCCACGGCCCAGCAACGTGACCGTCCCGTCGGCCTCGTAGCGGGCGTAGTCGCCCGGCACGACGTAACGCACGCCCCCGGCCTCCACGAAGATGGTCTCGCTCTTGTCGGGGTCCTTGTAGTAGCCGAGCGGGACGTGCCCGCGCCGTCCGATGCGCCCGACCGCGCCCGGTTCGGCGGGGACCACGGCATCCGAATCGTCGAGCAGCACCGCGTCCTTGCCGAAGTTCACACGGGGACCCGCGGAGTGATCGGCGTCGCGGGCCATCATGCCGATGCCGGTGAATCCGCTCTCCGACGAGCCGATCGCGTCCGTCAGCACCAGGTTCGGGAACTCGGCCAGATACTCCTGTTTGACCGACTGCGAGAACAGCGCGGCGTGACTCGACACCGCGACGATCGAGGACGCGTCGTACGACCCGGACCGGTAGGCGTCGAGCAACGGCCGCGCCATCGCGTCGCCGACGATCGTGACGACGTTGACGCGATGGCGTTCGATCGCCCGCCAGATGTCGTCGGCGTCGAACTGCGGGACGAACACCACGGTGCCGCAGGCGAACAGCGCGCCGAACGCGGCCCACTGCGCGGCACCGTGGATCAGCGGCGCGGCGGGCAGGCGCACCATGGCACCGTCTCTGCCCTGCTCGGCGAGCGTCCACTCGTCGGCGACGTACTCGCCGGTGACGAAGTCGATGCCCCCGCCGAGCGCGCGGAAGACGTCCTCGTGACGCCACATGACGCCTTTCGGATATCCCGTGGTGCCGCCGGTGTAGAGGATGTAGAGATCGTCGCCGCTGCGGGCGGGGAAGTCCCGGTCCGCGCGGCCGGACGCCACGGCGTCCTCGTAGGCCGCCGCACCGGAAGGGGCCTCGACGTCCGACCCGTCCTCGATGACGAAAACGTGTTTCAGTTTGGGCAGGTCGCCGCGCACCGCCGACACCCGCGGCGAATACTGCCGCTCGTGCATCAGCGCGACGACGTCGCCGTTGTCGAGCAGGTGCTGCAGCTCGGCTTCGACGTAGCGGTAATTGACGTTGATCGCGATCGCCCGCAGCTTGTACGCCGCGAACATCGTCTCGATCATTTCCAGTGAGTTTCGCGAGTACACGCCGATGTGATCGCCCGCGCCGACACCACGCGACGCCAGATGGTGCGCGAGCCGGTTCGCCCGCTCGTCCAGCTCGGCGTAGGTCAGGCTTCGATCGCCACAGATGACCGCGGTGCGTTCGCCCGCGACGTCGACGGCGTGCTCCAGCAGGTCTGCGATGTTGAAGGCCACGCAACCAAACTAGAACATGTTATCGTTCCGGGCAATGGTCGGAGTGACCGGTCCCCGTCCCACGACACGAACGGAAGGCGAGGCGAGCAGCGATATGACCGAGGCGCACGCTCTGGTGGAACAACGCGGGCACACGCTCGTGGTGACGCTCAACCGACCCGAGGCACGGAACGCCCTCACCGCCGAGATGCTCGCGATCATGACCGAGGCGTGGGACCGGGTCGACAAGGACGACGAGATCCGCAGCTGCGTGCTGACCGGTGCCGGCGGGGCGTTCTGCGCGGGCGCGGACCTGAAGGCGATGAACAGCAACCGCCCCTCGGACGCCTTCGACAAGGGCACGTTCGACCCGAGCCGCATGGACGGTCTGCTCAAGGGCCGCCGGCTGACCAAACCACTCGTCGCCGCCGTCGAAGGCCCCGCGATCGCGGGCGGCACCGAGATCCTCCAGGCCACCGACATCCGCGTCGCGGGCGAGAGCGCGACGTTCGGTGTGTCGGAGGCGCGGTGGGGCCTGTTCCCCCTGGGCGGTTCAGCGGTGCGCCTGCCGCGCCAGATCCCCTACACGGTCGCTGCGGAGATCCTGCTGACCGGCAGGCACATCACCGCGACCGAGGCGCGTGACATCGGACTCGTGGGCCGTGTCGTCCCCGACGGCAGCGCCCTGGACACGGCCCTGGAGATCGCCGAGGTGATCGCCGCGAACGGCCCCCTCGCCGTGCAGGCCATCCTCCGCACAATGCGCGACACCGAGGGAATGCACGAGGAGGAGGCGTTCACGCTGGAGTCGCGGTACGGCGTCGGCGTGTTCGCCAGCGAGGACGCCAAGGAGGGCCCGCGCGCCTTCGCCGAGAAACGCACCCCGAACTTCCGCGCCCGCTGACCCCGCCATGCCCCCGGGGGCCCCTTGGTTGCACTCAATGCAACCAAGGCCCCCCCGGGGGGAGTCCAGGCGTGTCAGCATGGGTCGGTCCGGTGCCGATCGCCGACGGGGTCATCGACCACACCGTCTTCGACAAGCCGGTGTTCCTCCGGACGCAGCGGCGCGCTGCCGATGCTCAGCCGGACAGGTCGACGTAGTTGGCCACGTCGGCGTCGATGCCCGCGTCGCGGTCGAGGAATCCCGGCTGCTGCCGCAGCACGGCGTGCGTGCGCTCCCACGTGGTCTCCGGCGAGGAAGCCGACGATAGAACCTCGACAGGACTCGAGGTCACGCATTCCGCTCAAATGGCGCGGTCGCAACCCTGCCAGTACGGGTCGCGCAGGCGGCGCTTGTACAGTTTCCCGTTGGGGTCGCGCGGAAGGTCGTCGCGGTAGTCGATGCTCTTCGGCAGCTTGAACTTCGCCAGTCGCCCGCGGGCGTACTCGAGGAGTTCCTCGGTCAGCTCGGCCGTGCCCTCGACCCCCTCGGCCGGCTGCACGACCGCCTTGATCTGCTCGCCCCAGTCCTCGTGGGGCACGCCGAACACCGCGACATCGGCCACCTTCGGGTGCACGGCGAGTTCGTTCTCGATCTCGGCCGGATAGATGTTCACCCCGCCGGAGATGATCATGTCGCTCTTGCGGTCGTGCAGGAACAGGTACCCGTCCTCGTCGAGATGGCCGACGTCGCCCAGGGTGAACAACTCCCCGACCCGCGAACGCTCGGTCTTCTCCCTGTCCTTGTGGTACTCGAACCGCGAGCCCGCCATCTGCATGTACACCGACCCGGCCTCGCCCGGCGGCAGCTCGCGACCGTCGTCGTCGAGGATCCGCACGGTCGAGTTCGGCCACGGCCTGCCCACCGATCCCGGTTTGCGCAACCACTCCTCGCCGCTGATCACGGTGCCGCCGCCCTCGGTCGCGGCGTAGTACTCCGTCACGACCGGCCCCCACCACTCGAGCATCCGCCGCTTGATCTCGTCGGGACACGGGGCCGCGCCGTGGATCATGACCCGCAGGGACGAGACGTCGTAACGCAGCCGCGCCTGCTCGGGCAGGGCGAGCAGCCGGTGGAATTGGGTGGGCACCATGTGGCTGTGGGTCACGCGGTGACGTTCGATCAGCCGCAGCATCTCCTCTGGGTCCCAGCGGTCCATGAGCACCGCGGGGTGTCCCAATTGGATCGAGATCGCGACGAAGTTCAGCACCGCCGTGTGATACAGCGGCGATCCACACAGGTGGACGTGCCCGTCGAACGGTTCGATACCGAAGATGGCGAAGAATCCCGTCGACGCCACGGGGACGTCGTCGGGGTCCGCACCGGTCAGCGGCCGGCGCACCCCTTTCGGCTTACCGGTCGTGCCCGACGTGTACAGCATCGGCGAGCCGGCCGTACGCCGGGCGGGTCTGCCGTCGCCCTCGCCCGCACCGAGCTCCTCGATGCGGCGGAATCCGTCCACCGCGCCGACGGCGAACCTGCCGTGGGGATCGACACCCGCCTCGTAAGCGGCCGCGACGGCCGTGTCGGCGAATCGTTCGTGCGCGAGGAAGGCCTTCGCCTCGGAGTCGGTGAGCAGGTACGCCACCTCGGGGCCGGTCAGGTGCCAGTTCGCCATGACCACGTAGAGGCCTGACTGGATCGCCGCGAAGTAGGCGGCCACCAGCTCGACCCCGTTGGGTTGCAGCACGACGATCGCGTCACCGGTCTCCAGCCCGAGCGACTGCAGTCCCCTGGCGTAGGTGTTGGCCTTGGCCGCCAACCGGCCGTAGGTGATCTCGGTGCCGTCGGGATCGATGGCCGCGACCAGCTCGGGATGTTCGGCGGCGATGTTCCACAGTCCGATCGTCTCGGCTGCGCGGTCGGTCCCGGATCGGGCGGCACTCGTCGACGTCATGACGGCAAATCTAGAACTCGTTCCACATAGAGGCAACCCGTCACACACCATATGCGTGAGCACTTGCCGGACAAATAGAGAACGTGTTTCACTTCTGCTTGTGACTGCTGTCGAATCCGAGACACCGCTGTCCGCGCCCCTCGACGTGGGCTTCGACTACACCCGATCGGTCGGGCCGGTCCTGGGCCGGTTCATGACCGAACTGACCCGCCGCCGGATCGTGGGGGTGCGCGGCACCGACGGGCGTGTGCACGTCCCGCCCGTCGAGTACGACCCGACCAGCGCCGAGCCGCTGACCGAGTTCGTCGACGTCGCCGACGAGGGCACCGTCGTGTCGTGGGCGTGGGTGTCCGAACCGTTGCCGGGCCAGCCCGTGCAACGGCCGTTCGCATGGGCGCTGGTGCGCCTCGACGGCGCCGACACGGCTCTGGTGCACGCCGTCGACACCGGCGGCGACCCCGCCCTCGTCCACACCGGACTGCGCGTGCGGGTCCGCTGGGCCGAGCAACCGGTCGGACACATCCGCGACATCGCGTACTTCGTCCCGGCCTCCACGGCCGACGCACCGCCCGACGACGCCCCCACGCCCGAGGCACCACCGGCGGCCGAGCGATCCGGCGACACCGTCGAGACCGTGATCACGCCGGTGCACCTGAACTACGAGCACTCGGCGTCCATCGAGGAGACCCGCTACCTGCGCGCACTCGCCGACGGCAGGTTGCTCGGGCAACGCTGCCCCGGCTGCGACAAGGTCTACATCCCGCCACGCGGATCGTGCCCGACGTGCGGCGTGCCGACCACCGACGAGGTGGAGCTGCCGGACACCGGCATCGTCACGACGTTCTGCATCGTCAACGTGCCGTTCCTCGGCCCGCGCATCACTCCCCCGTACGTCGCCGCCTACATCCTGCTCGACGGCGCCGACATCGCGTTCCTGCACCTCGTGCTCGGGTGCGAGGCCTCCGAGGTGCGCATGGGCATGCGGGTCCGCGCGGCCTGGAAGCCCCGCGAGGAGTGGTCGACCACGCTCGAGAACATCGCGCACTTCGAACCCACAGGGCAGCCCGACGCGCCGTACGCGTCGTACGCCCACCACCTGTAGGAAGGCCAGTGATGACGGAAGTCGCGGTGGTCGCGTTCGCCCAGGCGCCGAACGTCCGGCGAACCCACGGCACCACCAACGGCGTCGAGATGCTCGTGCCGATCTTCGACGAGGTCTACACCCGCACCGGACTGACGAAAAAGGACATCGGCTTCTGGTGCTCCGGCTCGTCGGACTACCTCGCGGGCAGGGCGTTCTCGTTCATCTCCGCGATCGACGCGATCGGTGCGTTCCCGCCCATCCACGAGTCACACGTCGAGATGGACGCGGCATGGGCCCTGTACGAGGCGTGGCTGAAGATCCGGATGGGCGAGGTCGACACGGCGCTCGTGTACGGCTTCGGCAAGTCGTCGGCGGGCGAGCTGCGGCGCGTGCTGTCCCTGCAGCTGGATCCCTACACCGTGGCCCCACTGTGGCCCGACGCGGTGAGCATCGCGGCGTTGCAGGCACGGGCCGGGCTCGACGCCGGACTGTGGAGCGAGAAGGACCTCGCCGAGATCGCGGTCCGCAGCAGGCGCGACGCGGCCACGTCGCCACGGGCACAGATCAGCGGTGAGGCCGACGTCGCGACCCTGCTCGCCGACGAGCCGATCGCCGACCCGCTGCGGGCCCACGACATCGCGCCCGTGACCGACGGCGCCGCCGTCGTCGTGCTGGCCTCGGCCGACCGAGCGCGCGACCTCGCCGACCGGCCGGCCGTGATCACCGGCATCGCCCACCGCATCGACACCCCGGCACTCGGTGCGCGCGACCTGACCCGGTCCCCGTCCACGCGTCTCGCGGGTGAGGCCGTGGGCACCGCCGGCGTCGAGGTCGCCGAGCTGCACACCCCGTTCACCCACCAGGAACTGATCGTGCGCGGCGAACTCGGACTCGGCGACGACGTGCGGATCACCCCGTCGGGAGGTGCGTTGACGGGCAACCCGATGTTCGCGGCCGGACTGGCCCGCATCGGCGAGGCCGCCCAGCGCATCCTCGACGGCGACGCCCGCCGCGCCCTCGGCCACGCCACGAGCGGGCCCGCACTGCAACAGAACCTGGTCGCCGTCCTGGAGAGGGGCTGAGGGCATGGCCAAGCAACGCGCCGCGGTACTGGGCACCGGACAGACCCACCACCGCAGCAAACGCACCGACGTGTCCATGCCGGGCCTGCTGCGTGAGGCGGTCGACCGCGCCATGGCCGACGCGCAGGTGGGCTGGTCCGACATCGACGCCGTCGTGGTCGGCAAGGCGCCCGACCTGTTCGAGGGCGTCATGATGCCCGAACTGTTCCTCGCCGACGCGCTGGGCGCCAACGGCAAACCGCTGCTTCGCGTTCACACGGCGGGTTCGGTCGGTGGTTCGACCGCACTCGTGGCCGCCGGCCTCGTGCAGTCCGGGGTTCACCGGCGGGTCCTGACGGTGGCGTTCGAGAAGCAGTCCGAGTCGAACGCGATGTGGGCCCTGTCGATCCGGGTTCCGTTCACCATGCCGGTGGGTGCCGGTGCGGGCGGGTACTTCGCCCCGCACGTGCGCTCGTACCTGCGCCGTTCCGGAGCCCCGGAACACGTCGGCGCGATGGTCGCGGCCAAGGACCGTCGCAACGGCGCCCTCAACCCCCACGCCCATCTGCGCCAGGCCGACATCACCGTCGACTCGGTCCGCGCCTCGCAGATGCTGTGGGACCCCATCCGCTACGACGAGACGTGTCCCTCCTCCGACGGCGCGTGCGCCATGGTCATCGGCGACGAACGCTCCGCCGAGGCCTGCCCGTCGCCCGCGTGGATCCACGCGACCAGCATGCGCACCGAGCCGACCACCTTCGCCGGACGTGACCAGGTCAATCCCCGCGCGGGCCGCGACGCCGCCGCCGACCTGTGGAAGCAGGCCGGCATCACCGATCCACTGTCCGATGTGGACGCCGCCGAGATCTACGTCCCGTTCTCCTGGTTCGAGCCGATGTGGTTGGAGAACCTCGGATTCGCCGCCGAGGGCGAGGGATGGAAGCTCACCGAGGCCGGCGAGACCGCGCTCGACGGACGACTTCCCGTGAACCCCTCGGGCGGAGTCCTCTCGTCGAATCCCATCGGCACCTCGGGGATGCTCCGCTTCTCCGAGGCCGCCAAGCAGGTCATGGGCCGGGCCGGCGACTACCAGGTCGACGGCGCCCGCACCGCGCTCGGGCACGCCTACGGCGGCGGGTCGCAGTATTTCTCCATGTGGGTCGTCGGGGCCGACAGGCCCGCGTAACGCCACGGAGTGCGGCTCCCGGCCATGGCACCTGGCCGGGAGCCGCACTCCGTGGCGTTCTGACCCACCCCCGGAAACCGCAACACGCGTTCCCGAAAGCGCAACACGCGCCCCGGAGACCGCAACACGCGTTCCCGAAAGCGCAACACGCGCCCCGGAGACCGCAACACGGGGCGTCCCGGATCCACGGTGGATCCGGGACGCGGTTTCCGGTGTCTACTCGTAGGCGACCTGGTAGTGCTTGATGCCGTTGAGCCACCCCGAGCGCAGCCGGTCGGGCTCCGAGACCTCGCGGATGTTCGGCATGGCGTCGGCGATCGCGTTGAAGATCAGGTCGATCTCCAGCCGCGCCAGGTTCGCACCGATGCAGTAGTGCGCGCCCGTGCCGCCGAATCCGACGTGCGGATTCGGATCGCGCGTGATGTCGAACCGCTCGGGCTCGTCGAAGACGTCCGGATCGAAGTTCGCCGAGCTGTAGAACATCGCCACCCGGTCGCCCTTGCGGATGTGCTGCCCGCCGAGTTCGGTGTCGGCCGTGGCCGTGCGCTGGAACGCCACCACCGGCGTCGCCCACCGCACGATCTCGTCGGCGGTCGTCGACGGCCGCGTCCGCTTGTACAGCTCCCACTGGTCCGGGTGGTCGAGAAACGCCTTCATCCCGTGCGTGATCGCGTTGCGCGTCGTCTCGTTGCCCGCCACGGCCAGCAGGATCACGAAGAACCCGAACTCGTCCGAAGCCAGCGACTCACCGTCCACATCGGCCTGAACGAGTTTCGTGACGATGTCCTCGGACGGATCCTGCCTGCGTTGTTCGGCCATCGTGAACGCGTAGCTGATGAGTTCGGCCGACGCCGCCATCGGGTCCACTTCGTACTCGGGGTCGTCGTAGCCGATCATCTGATTGGACCAGTCGAAGATCTTGAGCCGATCCTCCTGGGGGATGCCGATGAGGTTGGCGATCGCCTGCAGCGGGAGTTCGCAGGCGACGTCCTCGACGAAATCGCCGGATCCCTTCTTCTTCGCCTCGGCGACGATGGCCCTGGCACGCTCACGCAACCCGTCCTCGAGCCGCGCGATCGCCCGCGGCGTGAACCCCTTCGACACGATGCGCCGCAACTTGGTGTGCTGCGGGGCGTCCATGTTCAGCAGCACCAGGCGGTTGGCGTTCAGCCCGTCCTCGCCCATGTTCTCGTCGAACCGCACGATCGCGGTCTTCTCCCACGAGGAGAAGAGCTCACTGTCCTTCGACACGGTCTTCACGTCCTCGAGGCGGGTCACCACCCAGAAGCCGTCGTCGCCGAAGCCGGCGATGTTGTGCGGCTGGTCGTTCCACCAGACCGGAGCGGTGCGCCGCAACATCGCCAGCTCGTCGAGCGGCAGCCGCCGCGCCAGCAGATCCGGGTCGGTGAAATCGAAGCCTTCGGGTAACAGCGATGTCGTCATGCGCCGAACCTCCGCGAGCAGCGTCGTGGAACTCGTTCTACTCGCCGAGTGAAGCATACGGTGTTAACCGGGAGAAGGTCTCAAGTGAAACCCGTTAACTGAATCGATTGGGATCTTGTCTACCACGAGGGGCGAGCAGTCCATCTTCGAATGCCACCCGCGCGGCCCATCTTGATACATAAGAGAACATGTTCTACTTTTGGAGCTACTCCGCCTGTCCACCAGGTGCCGACCCGAAGGAGCGCGACGTGGGCGATCCGGTCATCGTGGAAGCCGTCCGAACCCCGATCGGCAAACGCGGCGGCATGCTGGCCGGTGTGCACGCCGCCGAACTGCTCGGTGCGGCGCAGACGGCGGTGATCGCACGCGCCGGCATCGACCCGGAACTGGTCGAGCAGGCCGTCGGCGGCACCGTGACCCAGTTCGGCGAGCAGGCGGGCAACCTCACCCGTACGGCGTGGCTGCACGCCGGCCTGCCCGAGCAGTGCGGCGCGACGACGATCGACGCGCAGTGCGGCTCGGCCCAGCAGGCGGCGCATCTGGTCGCGGGCCTCATCGCGACGGGGGCGATCGACGTCGGCATCGCCTGCGGCGTCGAGGCGATGAGCCGCGTGGCCCTCGGCGCCAACGTCGGCGACGCTGGAAACCGCCGGCCCGCCTCCTGGGCGATCGACATGCCGGACCAGTACGGGGCCGCCGAACGTATCGCCCGCAGGCGTGGTCTGACCCGCGAGGAGGTCGACGCCTTCGGCCTCGCCTCCCAGCAGAAGGCCGCGGCAGCGTGGGCAGCAGGTCGTTTCGACCGGGAGACGACACCGGTGAAGGCGCCGGTCCTCGGCGACGACGGCGTCCCGAACGGACAGCACCATCTCGTCGAACGCGATCAGGGGCTCCGCGAGACGAGCCTCGAGGCCCTGGCACGCCTCACCCCGGTGATGCCCGGCGGACTCCACACCGCGGGCACGTCGTCCCAGATCTCCGATGGCTCGTCCGCACTGCTGCTCATGGACGCCGCCCGCGCCCGCGCACTGGGTCTGCGTCCCCGCGCGCGCATCCGGGCGCAGGCCCTCGTGGGCGCCGAGCCGTACTACCACCTCGACGGGCCGATCCGCGCCACCGAGCGGGTGCTCGAGCGTGCGGGCATGACCATCGGCGACCCGGACCTGTTCGAGATCAACGAGGCGTTCGCCTCGGTGGTCCTGTCGTGGCAACAGGTCCACCGGCCGGATCCCGACCGCGTCAACGTCAACGGCGGTGCCATCGCGCTCGGTCACCCGGTCGGCAACACCGGCACCCGGCTGCTCACCACGGCGCTGCACGAGCTCGAACGCCGGGACGGGGAGACCGCACTGGTGAGCATGTGCGCGGGCGGCGCGTTGTCGACGGCCACGATCCTCGAACGGCTGTGAGCCGTCCGCGGCCGAGCGTCAGCCGCGGCCGATGAACGGCATGCCGTTGGCCATGATCGTCACGAACGGGATGTTGGCCGAGAGCGGCAGGTCGACCATCGTCATCACGGCGTCGGCCACGTGCGCCGCGTCGAACGTCGGCTCCGGCTTGAGACTGCCGTCGGCCTGTGGCATTCCGACGTCGGAGAACCCGCTGGTCAGCTCGGTGGCGGCGTTGCCGATGTCGATCTGGCCGCACGCGATGTCGTGGGCCCGCCCGTCGAGTGCGATCGACTTGGTCAGCCCCGTCAGCGCGTGTTTCGTGGCGGCGTAGGCGACGGTCTCCGGCCGCGGCGTCTGCGCCGAGACCGAGCCGTTGTTGATGATGCGCCCACCGCGCGGATCCTGTTCCTTCATCAGGCGCACGGCCTGCTGGGCGCACAGGAACATGCCGGTCAGGTTCACGTCGACGACGGCCTGCCAGTCCTCCACCGAGAGCGTGTCGACCGAGCCCCTGGTGCCGGTCGTGCCCGCGTTGTTGAACAGCACGTCCACGCGGCCCCACGTCTCGCGCACGGTGGTGAACAACGCCTGCACGGAGTCGGGCGAGGTCACGTCGGTGGGCACGATGAGCGCCTCCGCGTGGCCGTCGGCCGCCTCCCGCAACCGCTCCTCCCGTCGACCCGCCAGCGCCACGCGGTGGCCGGCCCCGAGCAGAGCGCGCGCGACCTGCCTGCCGATTCCCGTTCCTGCACCCGTCACCACGGCAACCTTCGTCATGGGTGCAGGCTATCCGGCCACCCGCGGCGCCAGGGCTCGGCAGGGCGCCACGGCAGGGCGTCACGGCACGGCAGAGCAGGCAACGCCGGCACGGCACCGCGGAACACCGCAGAGCCTCCTCGGCGGGCCGGTCAGAACCAGTCGTCCGGCCGCGGCCAGCTGAGCAGCCCGTCGGCCGGTTCCGGTTCGGTGACGGCGTACCGGCCGCGGTAGAACAGCAGCGGACGGTCACCGGAGGCACCGCCGAGCGCGCCGACCCGGCCGATCACCACGTAGTGGTCCCCCGCCTCGTGCACCGTCTCGACGGAGCAGTCCACCCAGGTCAGCGCGCCGTCGAGCAACGGCGATCCTCCGGGGCCGGCGTGCCAGGACACCGCGCCGAACTTGTCCCCTCCGCGCGAGCCGAACGCCACGCTCACGTCCCGTTGGTCGCCGGCGAGCACGTTCACGGCGAACCGGCCCACCCGCTCGATCACGGGTTACGTCCGGGAGGACATCGCCGGGCAGAACAGCACCAACGGCGGATCCAGGGACAGGGCGGCGAACGACTGGCACGCGAAGCCGACCGGTTCGCCGTCCTCGCACGCGGTGACCACCGCGACACCGGTGCAGAAGTGCCCCAGGACCGATCGGAACCGGCCGGCCACGTCCTCCTCGGTCGCGGTACCGCTGCCCGGGCTCATGACATCCCGACCGAGAAGTCGTGTCCCCACAGACTCACGGCGGTGCTCTCCCTGGCGATCCACGTCTCGTCGTCGACCTGGCGGCCCTCACAGCCGAACTCCACGTCGAACCCGCCCGGCGTCTTCATGTAGAACGACAGCATCAGGTCGTTGACGTGCCGGCCGAGTGTCGCCGACATCGGCACCTTCCTGCGCAGCGCGCGGTCGAGGCACAGGCCGACGTCGTCGGTGCTGCCCACCTCCACCATCAGGTGCACGATGCCGCTCGGTGTCGGCATCGGCAGGAACGCCAGGCTGTGGTGCCGCGGATTGCACCCGAAGAACCGCAGCCAGGCGGGTTCGCCGTCGGCGGGCCTGCCCACCACCTCCGGGGGCATGCGCATCGAATCCCGCAGTCGGAACCCCAGCACGTCGCGGTAGAACGCGAGCGCGGCCGCGTCGTCGTGAGTGGACAGCACCACGTGTCCCAGCCCCTGTTCACCGGTGACGAACCGGTGCCCGTACGGGCTCACCACCCGGCGATGCTGCAACGCGATGCCGTGGAAGGCCTCCAGGGTGTTGCCCGAGGGATCGGTGAACTCGATGAGCTCGTCGACCCCACGGTCGGCCTTCTGCTCCGCGGTGCCCTCCTTGAACGGCACCCCGTGCGCGGACAGAGCGGCGCGGACCTCGTCGAGTTCGGCGGCGTTGGCGGTCTCCCAGCCGACGGTCGCGAGCCGGTCGGACTCCCCCGGCACGATCACCAGTCGTGCCGGGAAGTCGTCCATCCGCAGGTACAACGCGTCCGGATCGGACCCCTGGCCCTCGACCATGCCGAGCACCTTGAGTCCGTACTCGCGCCAGGCGGCCATGTCCGTGGCCTCGATCCGCAGATATGCCAGTGAACGGATGCCCATCACGTGTCCTTGAGGAAGTCGGTGGTGATCCGGTTGAACTCGTCGAAACACTCCAGCTGGGCCCAGTGCCCGCAGCGGCCGAACACGTGCAGCTGCGCGCGCGGGATCGTCTTCAGAGCCACCAGCGCGCCGTCGAGCGGGTTGACCCGGTCCTCCCTGCCCCAGACGAGCAGCACGCGCTGGCGCAGCCGGTGGGCCTCGCGCCACAACATGCCCTTCTCGTAGTCCTCACCCGCGAACGAGGCACCCATCGCGCCCATCGCCGCGAGCGACTCCGGGGTGCTCGCGGCGGCGAACCGTTCCTCGACCAACGCGTCGGTGACGAGCGACTGGTCGTACACCATCACGCGGAGGAACTCCTCGAGCTTCTCCTTGCTCGGCCCCGGCGGCGCGGCGAACCGGGCGAGGTTCTTGACGCCTTCGGTCGGGTCGGGCGCGAACAGGTTCACGCTCAGCCCGCCGGGGCCCATGAGCACGAGCCTGCCCGCGCGGTCGGGATGGTCCAGCGCCAGGCGCACCGCCGTTCCGCCGCCCAGTGAGTTGCCGATCAGGTGCGCCTTCTCGATCCCGAGTGCGTCCATCAGGCCGACGACGGCCGCGGAGCTGTGCACGCAGTACTGCGGATGCTCGGTCGGCTTGTCCGAGCGCCCGAAGCCGGGCTGGTCGACGGCGATGGTGCGGAACGTCTTCGCCAGTTCCGGGATGTTGCGGGAGAAGTTGCTCCACGCCGAGGCCCCGGGTCCACCGCCGTGCAGCAGGATCGCCGTGTCGGCGTGTTCCGTGCCCGCCTCGTGGTAGTGCAGCCGCAGACCGTCCGCGGTCGTGACGTACGAACCCTCGCTCATTCCGGCCTCCTAGACCATCGCGTTCTCGACGGGCAGGCCGAACGCCCCGGTGCCGAACATCGTGTACGCCCGTTCGGGATCGTTCGCCGCGTGCACCCGGCCCGCGTGCGCATCCCGCCAGAACCGCTGGATCGGGGTGCCCGCCTGCAACGCCCGTCCGCCCGAGTTCTCGAAGAGCCGGTCGATCGCCGCGATGGCCCGTTCGCTGCCGCGAACCTGGTCGCGCCGCACCCGCAGCCGGAGCTCGAACGGCAGCTTCTCGCCGCGGCACGCCAGCTGGTAGAGCTCGTCGATGTTGTGGGTCAGCTGCAGCCACGCGGCGTCGATCTCGCTCGCGGCCTCGGCGATCCGCACCTTGGCGAACGGGTCCTCGTGCGACTTCTCCCCCGCGTACGAGGCCCGCACCCGCCGGCGCTGGTGTTCGATGTGTGCGTCGTAGGCGCCCTGGGCCATACCGATGATCGGAGCGGTGATCGTGCTCGGATGCACGGATCCGTACGGCAGGCGGTAGAGCGGCCCGGTGTTCACCCGCTGGCCCGGAGTGTCGAGTTTGGACGTCAGCATGAAGCTCAGCGTGCGATGTCTCGGCACGAACACGTCGTCCACCGCGATGTCGTTGCTGCCCGTGCCCCGCAGTCCCACGGTGTCCCACACGTCGTCGACAGTGTAGTCGGCCGCGGGCAGCAGGTAGGTGCAGAAGTCCACCGGGTTGCCCTGCGCGTCGAACGCGGGTGCGCCGAGCAGGACCCAGGTCGCGTGGCCGCAACCGGACGAGAAGCTCCATCGGCCGCTGAGCCGGTATCCGCCGTCGACGACGTCCGCACGGCCCATGGGCGCGTACGACGAGGACACCAGCGTGTCGATCCCGTCGCTGCCGGGACCACCTCCCCACACGTCCTCCTGCGCCTGACGTTCGAACAGCCCCAGGTGCCACGGGTGCACGCCGAGAATCGAGGCGACCCACCCGGTGGAGCCGCAGGCGCTCGCGATGAGCCTCACCGCGGTGTAGAAGGTCACCGGATCGGCCTCGTAACCGCCGAAGAGGCGCGGTTGCAGCAGTTTGAAGAAACCCGTCTCCTGCAGGGCCTTGATCGACTCGTCGGGGATCCTGCGCGCGTCCTCGGCGTCCTGCGCACGCTCCCGGAGGACGGGCAGCAACTCCTCGATCCCGGCGATCACCGCGTGCGTGCCCTGCTCGCTCATACCTGCCCCGTTCCTTCTCCGCCGGGCCGCGATCCGGACCCGTCGCTCCCTATACCTGCCCGAGATTAGAACACGTTCTCGTTTTTGTCACGCCGAGGCCACTCGACCAGGACGTCGAGGAGCTACGACGACCGGGTACCCGCGAGAACAGAGTTCACCGGCACGCGGAGGCCCGGAACACGGCCAGCGGGTTCCCACGAGGGCTCGGACGGTAGAACTGGAACACGTTCTCGTCTATGGTGTGCGGAGTCGACCGTTGTCAACCACGACACACATGGAACCTGTTACAGGACGCGGGTTCCCGGGCACGGATGGGTTCACGGGCACAGTCGCCCGGGGAACTGGAGGTTCGTCATGACGCAGGCAGGCTCGGTCCGCACGATCGACGTCGGCGCTCCCCCGGAACGGTTCGCCCGCGGGTGGCACTGCCTCGGCCTCGTGGAGCACTTCACCGACGGCAAGCCGCACGCGGTCCACGCGTTCGGTACCAAACTCGTGGTGTTCCGCAGCGCCGACGGCGCGCTGAACGTGCTCGACGGCTACTGCCGCCACATGGGAGGAGACCTCACCCAGGGCGAGGTCAAGGGCGACGAGATCGCCTGCCCGTTCCACGACTGGCGGTGGAACGGCTCCGGCAAGTGCACGTCGATCCCCTACGCCAAGCGCGTCCCCCTCCGCGCCCGCACGCGCGCGTGGCGCACGCTCCAGGAGAACGGACAGCTGTTCGTCTGGCACGACCCGGAGGGCAACCCACCTCCCGACGAGGTCACGATCCCCCGGATCGAGGGCATCTTCTCCGGTGAGTGGAGCAACTGGACGTGGGACTCGGTCACGGTCGAGGGGGCCAACTGCCGGGAGATCGTCGACAACGTCGTGGACATGGCCCACTTCTTCTACATCCACTACGGCATCCCGACGTACTTCAAGAACGTGTTCGAAGGGCACATCGCCTCGCAGTACCTCAACAGCAAGGGCCGCGCCGACATGGGCATGTCGTCCAACTACGGCGGCGAGGACAACCTGCTCGAATCCGAGGCCTCCTACTACGGCCCGGCGTACATGATCAACACGCTGCACAACGACTACAAGGGCATCAAGATCGACACGGTGCTGATCAACTGTCACTACCCCGTGAGCCCCACGTCGTTCGTGCTGCAGTGGGGCGTGGCGGTCCGCAAACCTCCGGGCATCAGCGACGACCAGGCCGACGGGATCGCCCGCAAGTTCGCCGAGGGCGTCGGGGTCGGCTTCCTGCAGGACGTCGAGATCTGGAAGAACAAGACCCGCATCGACAACCCGCTGCTGTGCGAGGAGGACGGGCCCGTGTACCAGCTCCGCCGCTGGTACGAGCAGTTCTACGTCGACGTCGCCGACATCGAGGAGGACATGACCCGGCGGTTCGAGTTCGAGGTCGACGTCACGCGGGCCAACGAGGTGTGGGAACGCGAGGTCGCCGAGAACGTCGCCCGTCAGCAACGGGAGGCCGCCGAACGATCCGCCGGGGCCGACACGGTGAGCGGGGTCTCCTGAATTGGCCGCCGACACGACACCCACCGCACCGCACACGCCGCCGGCCGGTCCCACCGCGATCGGGCCCGCACCGGTCGAGCAGGTACGCGCCCAGACCCGCGCCGATCGCGAGGAGTTCCTCACCGGTGGACTGCTGCCCGTCGGGTGCCACACGTGCGCGACGACGGTGCTGGTGAAGAAGAACAGCCCGCAGCACACCAGCATCCAGTGGATCACCGACGCGGCCACGAGCTGCCCGGTGCTGGCCGATCAGGTCGCGTCGGGTGTCCCGCCCGCGCGCGCCGGCACGTGTCCGCACCTGCGCGAGAGCATCACCGCCGCGGAACGGGACGGTGCGTTCCGGTATGAGTGAGCCCGAGCTCGCCACCGGCGCCGGGGCGGTGCTGCGCCTGCGGGTGGCCGACGTCGTCGAGGAGACGGCCGAGGCGCGGTCGATCGTGTTCGACGCCGACCTGGACTACCAGCCGGGCCAGTTCCTCACGGTACGGGTGCCCGCTGCCGACGGTGGTGCCGTGGCGCGGTGCTACTCGCTGTCGAGTTCGCCGCTGAGCGGCGACCGTCCACAGGTGACGGTCAAACGCGACGGATACGCCTCCAACTGGTTGTGCGATCACGTCACGGCAGGCGACGAACTCGACGTGCTGGCCCCGAGCGGCGTGTTCACCCCCGCGGATCTGGACACCGACCTCGCCCTGTTCGCGGGTGGCAGCGGGATCACCCCGATCCTGTCGATCGCCACCTCGGTCCTCGACCACGGCACCGGCAGCGTGACGCTCGTCTACGCCAACCGGGACGAGGCCTCCGTGATCTTCGCCGCGCACCTGCGCGAGCTCGAGCAGGCCCACCCGGGCAGGTTCACGGTGGTGCACTGGCTGGAGAGCCTCCAGGGCCTGCCCACGGCCGAACGGCTCGTCCCGCTCGCCGAGCCCGTCGCCGACCGGGCCGCCTTCGTGTGCGGCCCCACGCCGTACATGCGGGCCGTGACCGATGCGCTCAAGGCCGCCGGCATGCCACGTTCGGCCATCCGCAAGGAGACCTTCGTGTCGCTGGGCGGTAATCCGTTCGACCACGCCGCCCCCGCGACTCCCGGTGCGGCCTCCGAGGACCCCGGCGACACCGAGGAGGCGACCGAGGCCACGGGCCCGACAGATTCCGGGCACGCCGGTGACTCCGCGGCGACCTCCGACCCGGGAGCGCCCGCATCCGTGACCGTCGACCTCGACGGCGCGACGACCACGCTGGCCTGGGCGCGGGGAGCCAAGCTGCTCGACGTGCTGCTCGACGCGGGCCTGGACGCGCCGTACTCCTGCCGGGAGGGCCAGTGCAGCGCGTGCGCGTGCCGGGTGACCGCCGGCGAGGTGAAGATGCTCGACAACGAGGTGCTCGACTCCGACGACATCGCCGAGGGGATCGTGCTGGCCTGCCAATCGCTGCCGCTCACCGACGACGTGTCCATCAGCTACGAGTGAGGGAGCCTCCGATGCCCATCGACCCCGACGTCGCGATCGGCGCCGACCTCGGTGAGTCGGCCTTCGCGTGGTCGGCCTCCGACGTGCTTCTCTACCACCTGGCGCTCGGCGCGGGTGCGGCGCCGACCGATCCACGGGAGCTGCGGTACGCGTGCGAGGACGACCTGCACGTCCTGCCGACCTTCGCCACCGTCGCGGCGACGATGCGCGCGAGCGAGCCGCCCACGGTGCGGTTTCCCGGAGTCGACATCGACCTGGCCAAGGTCGTGCACGGCACCCAGCGAATCGTGGCGCACCGGCCACTGCCCACGTCGGGCACGGCGACCGCGCGGACACGTATCGCCGACGTGCTGGACAAGGGCAAGGCGGCCGTGATCGTCCAGGAGACCGACGTCGTCGACGCGGCGGGCGATCCACTCTGGACCGCCACCTCCAGTATCTTCGCGCGCGGCGAGGGCGGTTTCGGCGGCCATCGCGGTGAGTCCCGCCGCGTACCGCCTCCCGAGCGCGAGCCCGACGACGTCACCGACGTGGCCACGCTGCCGCAGCAGGCACTGCTGTACCGCCTGTGCGGGGATCGCAACCCGCTCCACTCCGACCCCGAGTTCGCGCGTGCGGCCGGGTTCGACGCACCCATCCTGCACGGCCTGTGCACCTACGGCCTCGTCGCCAAGGCCGTCACGGACACCGCGCTGGAGGGCGACGTCGACCGCGTCGGCACGTGGTCGGCGACGTTCGCCGGCGTCGTGTTCCCCGGCGAGACGCTGCGCGTCCGGATCTGGCACGAGGCCGACGGGCTCGTCGTCGCCGCGACCGCGCTCGATCGCGGCGAAGCCCCCGTGTTGTCCGACGCCGTGCTGGTGCCCCGCTGACGATCACGCCGGCGATCTCGGCCCACCCGCCCGGGCGGGTCACGGGGCCGTGAGGATCAGCCCGCTCGTGGGCACCCCCGTGCCCGCGGTGACGAGCACGGTACGGGCATCGGCGACCTGATTGGCCGCCGTGCCGCGGATCTGGCGCACGGCCTCGGCGATACCGTTCATGCCGTGGATGTAGGCCTCCCCCAGTTGTCCGCCGTGCGGGTTCAGGGGCAGGTCACCGTCGAGGCCGATCCGGCCGTCGGCGACGAAGTCCTTCGCCTCGCCGCGCGCGCAGAAGCCGAGTTCCTCGAGCTGCATCAACACGTACGGGGTGAAGTGGTCGTACAGCACGGCGACGTCCACATCGGACGGAGTGCGGCCGGCGTCCCGCCACAGCTGCCTGCCCACCACTCCCATCTCCGGCAGTGCCGCGAGGTCCGCGCGGTAGTAGCTGGTCATGATGTACTGGTCCGGCCCGCTGCCCTGCGCGGCCGCCGCGACCACGACCGGCGTCCCCGGCAGGTCCCGCGCCCGCTCGACGCTCGTGATCACGAGTGCCACGCCGCCGTCGCTCTCCTGGCAGCAGTCGAGCAGATGCAGCGGTTCGGCGACCCACCGGGAGGCCTGATGGTCGGCGAGCGTGATGGGCTTGCCGTGAAACCACGCGTGCGGGTTCGTCGCCGCGTGCGCCCGTGCGGCGACGGCGATCCGGCCGAAGTCCTCGCTCGTGGCCCCGTACTCGTGCAGGTACCGCTGCGCCACCATGGCCACGGTCGCCGCCGGGGTCGCCAGGCCTGCCGGATAGTGGTAGCCATTGTCGACCCCGGACGTGTTGACCTGCTGCGCGGCGGCCGACGAGACCTGGCCGAACCGATGCCCCGACCGTTCGTTGAACGCCCGGTAGGCCACGACGACGTCGGCTGCACCGGTGGCCACGGCCATCGCCGCCTGCTGCACCGTGGCCGCGGCCGCACCTCCGCCGTAGTGGACGCGGCCGAAGAACGTCAGCTCGGGAATGCCCAGTTCCCTCGCCACGGCGATCTCGGCGTTGCCGTCCATGGTGAAGGTGACCAGTCCGTCCACGTCGGACGCGCTCAGGCCGGCATCGTCGAGGGCCCCGCGTACACATTCGACGGCCAGCCGCAGTTCGCTGCGGCCGGAGTCCTTCGAGAACTCGGTGGCACCGATCCCCGCGATCGCCGCCGCACCCGCGAGCGCGCTCATCGGCCCACCTCGATCCGTACCGTGCCCGACACGTGCTCGCCCAGACCGTCCACGGCCGACACCGCGACCGTGACCTCGCGCCCGTCGACCGCCTCGACCCGGCCGGTGAAGGTGAGCGTGTCGCCGGCGTAGCACGGCACACCGAGCCGGATGTCGATCGAGCGCACCAGGGTGTCGGGGCCCGCCCAGTCGGTGACGAACCGCTGGACCAGACCCGTGTCGGTGAGGATGTTCACGAAGATGTCCCGCGATCCACGGGCCACCGCCGCGTCGCGGTCGTGGTGCACGTCCTGGAAGTCGCGGGTGGCCAGTGCCGAGGACACCACGAAGGTGGGGGTCGCCTCGACGGTCAGGGAGGGCAGCCGGGTGCCCACGGCGATGGTCATGGTCGCGGCCTCCACGCAGGCAGGGTCAGGTCCTCGTCGATCCGGTCGAAGTACACCTCGACCTCCAGTCCGATATGGACGTCCGGTGGGCACGCGCCGTACAGCCGGCCCAGGACCCGCACGCCCTCGTCCAGCTCCACCAGCGCGACGACGAACGGCAGTTCCTGGCCCGGCACCGGCGGGTGGTGGTGGACGAGGTAGCTGTACACCGTGCCCGTCCCCGCCGCGACGACGTAGTCGGGTTCGGCGTCGAGATCGCCGTCCGGCGACATCGGCCCCGGTGGGTGCCGCAGCACCTCGCCCCACCGTTGGATCCGCAGCTCACCGGCGCGCAGGCCCTCCCAGAAGAACGCGTTGTCCCTCGTGACGACCGGACGCAGGACCGCGCTCCGGTCGCCGGCCGTGGCCGCCGGGCCGCCCCCGTCCGTCCCGGCGCCGGCGCCGTCCTCGGTTGTTCCGGCACCCGCGGGCCGGAACTTCAGCACGCGGAAGGTCATCTCGGCCACCGGCTCGGAACCGACCGACCACGTGGTCCGGGTGGTCACGAACCACCCTTCGCCCAGCGCCGTCCGTTTGGGCCCCACCACGTCCTCGAGGCGGGTGGAGGCGGCGACGTGTTCGCCGGGGCGCAGATACCGGTGGTAGGTCTGCGCCGAGTTGGTCGCCACCACCGACGTGTATCCGGCCGCGTCGAGCACCTCCATCATGCGGCCCAGCGGGTCGTCGGCGGCGCGGCTTCCGTGCAGGCCGCGCATGGTCCACACCTGCGCCATCGCGGGAGGAGCGACGAGTCCGCCGTGGACGGAGGCCGCCGCAGCCCGCGGGTCGGTGTACACGGGGTTGGCGTCCCCGATCGCCTCGACCCAGTTGTTCACCATGGCCTGGTTGACCGGATCGCGAGCCGGCTGCGGCGCCGACGGCCCTGCCGCCGCGATGGCCGCGGCAGCCTCCTCGATCGCGTGCCGGGACGGCGCACCGCTCGGCGGGCCTGCGGCGGTGGTCCGGTCGGCCGTGTCGCCCGTGGTCATCGCGGCACCCTCGGCAGTCCCAGCCCGAACTGGGAGATCAGTTCCCGTTGGATCTCGTTCACCCCTCCGCCGAACGTCAGCACGATGTTGCGTTTCGTCAGCGTGTCGAGCCACGCGACCAGGTCGGCGGTGTCCGGATCGGACGGATCGCCGTGTCTGCCGACGAGCTCCTCGAGCAGGCGGCCGACCCGTTGGTGCCGATCGGAGGTGAGGACCTTGGTCGCGGACGCATCGGCGACCGAGCCGGCCTCGGCCACGGCGACCTGCCAGTTGAGCAGTTCGTTCACGCGCACGAGCGCGTACACCTCGGCCAGGGCGCGGCGCACGTCCGGCAGGTCGACCAGGGCCGTCCCGTCGGGCGTGGTGCGCTCCGCGGCCCACGCCCGCACGCGGTCGTACAGACCGCCGATCCGGCCTGCCGGGCCCAGCATCACGCGTTCGTGGTTGAGCTGCGTGGTGATGAGCCGCCACCCGGCGTTCTCCTCACCCACCAGCATCGATGCCGGCACCCGGACGTCGCTGTAGTAGGTGGCGTTGACGTGGTGCGCACCGTCGCAGGTGATGATCGGCGTCCAGGAGAAACCCGGATCGGTGGTGTCGACGATGAGGATGGAGATCCCCCGGTGCCGCGGGGCGTCGGGGTCGGTACGGACGGCCAACCAGATGTAGTCGGCGTCGTGCCCGCCCGTGGTGAAGATCTTCTGGCCGTTGACCACATAGGACTCGCCGTCGCGAATGGCCGTGGTCCGCAGCGCCGCCAGGTCGGTGCCCGCGTCCGGTTCGCTGTAGCCGATCGCGAAATGCACCTCGCCGGCGAGGATCGCCGGCAGGAACCGGCGCTTCTGTTCCTCGGTGCCGTATCGCTGCAGGGTCGGCCCGACGGTCTGCAGCGTCACCGACGGCAGTTGCACGTCGGCCCGCGCCGCCTCGTCGACGAAGATGTGCTGCTCGACCGGGCCGAACCCGCGGCCGCCGTACTCCTCCGGCCAGCCGACACCGAGCCAGCCGTCGCGGCCCATGCGCCGCACGATCTCCCGATAGGTCGGCCCGTGTCGCTCGCTGAGCAGGAGTTTCCGTTCGTCCGGCGTGATCAGCGCGGCGAAGTACTCGCGGAGTTCGGCCCGCAACCGACGTTGGCCGGCGGTGAGCGCGATGTCCATCAGACACCTCCCACGGGCGTGCCGACGCGGTCGAGACACAGCGCAGCACCACCGATGCCCCGCACGAGGTCTTTCACCAGCGATGAGTAGCGGTGCAGCGGATACGTCTCGTCGAGGCCGATCCCGCCGTGCAGGTGATGGCACGTGGCCAGTGCCGCGGGCGCCTCCTCGGCCAGCCAGTAGGCCGCGACCGCCAGGTCGTCGTCCACGGCGGGACCGGCCGGACCGGCAGGCTCGGCGGTGCCGGGCGCTCTGTCCGCGCCGGGAGGGGACGACGGCGCCGTGGCCAGCCGCCACACGGCCGCGTCCGCGGCCAGCCGCACCGTCCGGGACGCGATGTAGACGTCGGCGATCTGCTGGGCCACGGCTTGGAACGTCGCCAGGGGCCTGCCGAACTGTTCCCGCGTCGCCAGGTGCCGCGTCGTGAGCGCGAGCGCGCCCGCGAGCAGGCCGTCACCGAACGCCGCGGCGCCGGCGAGCGCGTACCGGTGGAGCATGTTCAGCATCGCACCGGCCCGCTCCCCCGAGACACCACCGAGACGGAGCGGGGTCTCGGCGCCCTCGAGTCGCACGACGGCCTCGGGCCCGCCCGCGGCGGTGTGCACCGGTGTCATGCGCACGCCCGGCCGAGTGGGATCGACGAGGAACACGCCGGTCTCGCCGCCGGGCAACGTGGCGGGCACGAGGATGCGCTCGGCGTCGGTGGCGAACGGGACGGCGGTCTTGACCCCGTCGAGCCGCCATCCCGAAGGCACCGGTGCGGCCGTCGTGGCCGGCCGCTCGGTCATCGGGGACGACGGTTCGTGCAGGGCCGCCGTCAGCAGCGCCTCGCCCGCCCCGACGGCCCGCAGCAGTGCGGTGAGACCGT
>Ga0079224_100000242_pt1 | contig 48581 bp, 42 predicted proteins | sample Stecom2015_FD_80414 | JGI IMG/M metagenome (GOLD analysis project Ga0079224, IMG submission 80414) | Agricultural soil microbial communities from Utah to study Nitrogen management - Steer compost 2015 | ecosystem: Environmental > Terrestrial > Soil > Agricultural land | place: USA: Utah... | reverse complement strand
TAGAGAAAAAAGTTGGGTCGGAGGCGTGGGGCAAATGTCTGTGCAACGTAATATATGCGCCGCGACACAATCGGAAGTTGGCGTAATTCCAGATTAATCCTTAGTTTTAACACATTGGCGGTCCGTTAGGAAGGGGACGCGCATCAGTGTCAGCTTCCCCTGAACCTCGGCGAGACCGTCGCCCAGACCATATCAAGCTCCTTCGACGATGATTGCATCACTAGCCGGACAATACGAAACTTTCAAGATCGAAAACCCTAAGGCGCGTATTCGAGACGCTGCTCGGCAACTGGGGGTATCCGAAGCCGAACTGGTAGCCGTAGGCACCCAAAACGTTGCGCTGCGACCCGAATTTGAAGAAATTCTCAAAGCATTGCCGTCATTGGGTCACGTCATGGCGCTCACGCGCAACGACCACGCCGTGCATGAGCGTCGCGGAGCGTACAGCAAGCCCGGCTTCAATGACCATGTCGGATTGGTCGTCAATCCGGACATTGACCTTCGTTTTTTTATGGAAAACTGGCAGTTTGTCTTTGCCGTGGCAGAGGGCGAACGCCAGAGCTTACAGTTTTTCGCGCAAGATGGAGAGGCCATCCATAAGGTGTACCTGACCGATCGGAGTGATGCTGGGGCTTACGCGGATTTGGTAAGCCGTTTTCGCTCGGACGAGCAGCAACGCGCCTTGGCAGTGGCACCTTCGAGACCGCAAGAGCCGGAAAAGGCCGATAGCGAGATTGACGTGGCAGGCTTTCAGCAAAGGTGGCTTGCATTAAAGGACACCCACGATTTCTTTGGCCTACTCCACGATTTCGGTGTCTCTCGCCGACAGGGGATGCGACTGGCGCCGGAAGGCCATGCCGACCGAATCTCTGTTGCATCCTTGAAACGGGTTTTGGAAGGCGTCTCAGCGCGCGGCTTGGAGATTATGGTATTTGTCGGCAACCCCGGTTGTATCCAAATCCACACGGGTCCGGCCAAGAAGCTTTTGCAGACGGGCCCTTGGTTCAACGTGTTGGATCCGGAGTTCAATCTGCACCTGCGCGAGGATGCAATCGAAAGTGTGTGGCTGGTACGCAAGCCTACGGACGACGGGATTATCACTAGCCTGGAAGCTTTTGACGACCGGGGCCGGGTGATCGTGCAGTTCTTCGGCAAACGCAAGCCAGGCGAGCGTGAAAGAGAGGAGTGGCGCCAAGTGGTGTCGGACTACGCTGTATCATAGTGCTGCTTATGTCGCTTCTGCCGCTTGTTGCGTTAGCTATTCTCTAAATTGCGTATGTTTGTTCGCACCATATTCGAACAGCTTACATGACGCCTATCCTTATTAAATCAGCTACCGTAGTCAACGAGGGGAGCGCTTATCCGTCGGATATTTTGATTCGCGACGGGTTCATCGAGCGTGTAGATCCTGAGATCAACCATCCGGGTGCGCGCGAAATCAATGCCGAAGGCCTGCACGCGATTCCGGGCTTAATTGACGACCAAGTGCATTTTCGCGAGCCCGGCCTCACCCACAAGGCGGACATCTGGCACGAAAGCCGCGCGGCGGTGGCCGGTGGCACTACGTCGTTCATGGAAATGCCGAATACGGTTCCTAATACGTTGACACAGGGGTTGCTACAGGATAAGTACGATATCGCCGCAAAAAGCTCACTCGCAAACTATTCCTTTTACATGGGCGCTGCCAATGACAACCTAGAGGAGGTGCTGAAAACCAACCCTAAGGATGTCTGTGGCATCAAGGTTTTTATGGGTTCTTCTACGGGGAATATGCTGGTCGACGACGAGCGCACCCTTGAAGGGATATTCGCGCGTACCCCGATGCTAATTGCCACGCACTGCGAAGACGAGGCGACCATCCAACGCAATTTGGCCGCGTATGAAAAGCATTTTGGCGAAGACCTGAATGTGGCTATGCACCCTGGAATCCGCTCTGCCGAGGCGTGTTATATTTCCTCTTCCCATGCGGTCGCCCTGGCGCGAAAACATGGGACGCGGCTACACGTCCTGCATATCTCAACGGAGCGGGAGACGGAACTCTTTGACCGCGACATCCCTTTGGAACAGAAGAAAATCACGGCAGAAGCCTGTGTGCATCATCTTTGGTTTTGCGACGCCGACTATGCCGAAAAAGGTAATTTAATCAAGTGGAACCCCGCCGTAAAGACGGCTGAAGACCGAGCCGGCATCCTGGCTGCGGTACGCTCGGGAGCGATCGACGTGATTGCGACGGACCACGCGCCCCACACGCGCGAGGAGAAAAACCAGCACTATAGCCAGGCGCCTTCGGGAGGTCCGCTTGTACAGCACGCGCTACTGGCCCTCCTGGACATGTATCACGACGGGCGGCTGACGCTGGAGGAAATCGTCCAAAAGACGGCGCATAATACCGCCATTTGCTTCAACGTGGCCAAACGTGGTTTTATCCGTGAAGGATATTGGGCCGATCTGGTTCTGGTAGACCTCGCCAAGCCTCATACGGTCGAGGCTGGTAACCTGTTGTCCAAGTGTGGATGGTCGCCGTTTGAAGGCCACACCTTCCGTTCCTCAGTCAACCGTACTTTCGTGTCGGGGCAGCTCGTGTTCGAGAATGAGAGAATAATCGAAACAACTCCGGGTCAGCGCCTGTTATTTGACCGGGACTAGTATATATCATAATGGATAAACGCCGGTTCTTACAGACCTTGGGTTTGATTACCGCCACGGCTGCGGCGACGCCATTTCTAGGGTTTAGTAGCTCGCGGGGCACGGAGCACGCCTTGATCGCGCCGCCACGGATCCGGCTGGGCGATATGGTAGGATTTGTGAGCCCATCGGCCGCGCTGCCTGATCCGGCGGTGGTGGATCGGATCAAGGACTGTTTTGAAGGCATGGGCTTTCGCACCCAGTTCGGCGAGCATACCGTGGACAGATATGGCCACTTGGCGGGTAGGGATGAAGATAGGGTGGCGGATATACATCGTATGTTTGCCGACCCGGACGTGCGCATGATCGTTTGCCTGCGGGGCGGATCGGGTGCGGCGCGCCTGCTCGACAAGTTGGATTATCGCCTCATACGCCGAAACCCCAAAATTTTTCTGGGCTACAGTGATATCACCGCGTTTCATCAAGCGATCTTTACCCAGACGGGGCTGCTCACCTTCCATGGGCACGTCGCCACGAGCAATTGGTCCGCACCTATTTGGGAGCAGTTCTTTCGCATTTTTGTAGACGCGGAAATTCCGCATTATTCCAGCGACCCGATTTCCGAAGACGGGATACACCATAGCGAGCAGCCCGTCTCAGTCATCCGTCCGGGCGTAGCCGAGGGCAGGCTGTTGGGGGGCAACTTGACCGTGCTGGCGGGTATTGCCGGGTCGCCATATTTCCCTAATTTTGAGGATAGTATTCTATTTTTGGAAGATATCGGCGAACAGCCCTATCGCGTGGACCGGATGATGAGCCAATTGGCTCTGTCCGGTGCGTTAGCTAAAATCAAAGGTTTCATTTTTGGACAGTGTACGGGCTGTGAAGCGGTCGACCCGGAACGCTCGTTGAGTTTGGAACAGATTTTTCACGACCATATTTATCCGTTGGGCATTCCGGCGTATACGGGGGCCATGATCGGCCATATTGACGAACAGTTTATCGTGCCCGTGGGTGCCCGGATCCATTTGGATGCGGGCGGTGGCGCATTTTATCCCATCGAGCGGCTGGTACGGTAAATCCTTAACCTAGGGCTTATGGCACAGCTCATGAAAGTATTGCTTTGTGTGTTCGTTTGGTTTGTCGCGTCTCAGTGCACGGGGCGGACGCAGGAGGAATATGTCCCGGACACGGGCTTGCTGGAAGCTGCTTACGAGCAATATCGAGAGCCATCAATCAACCATCGCCGTTTTAAGCATGCGGACATCGAGCCGCTCATCACCAGGCGAATGGCCGACAGCGTGTTTGATGTCGTCCAGTTGGGAGTTTCGGTGTTGAAAAAACCCATTTACCAACTGCGTTTCGGAGACGGCCCTCGGCGTGTAATGATGTGGTCGCAGATGCACGGCGACGAACCTACGGCCACCATGGCCCTAATGGATCTCTTCAATTTCCTGGAAGGCAACGGCGATGGCATGGACAGCATTCGGCAGCTCCTGCGTGAGCAGACGAGCATTTACTTTATACCCATGCTCAACCCGGATGGTGCAGATGTATACACCCGGCGCAACGCGATGGACGTAGATCTCAACCGTGATGCCCGTGAGGGAGCCACGGTCGAAGGCAGTATCCTGATCCAAGCCGCAAAGACCGTGCGGCCGCGCTACGCGTTCAATCTGCACGACCAGAATATCTACTATAACGTGCCTGGCACGACAAATCCAGTCACGGTCGCGCTGTTGGCACCGGCGTACAACGAGGCGCGGGATATTAACGACGTACGGGCTGGTGCCATGAAGATCGCGGTAGGAATGAATCGTGTGCTTCAGCAGTTTATCCCGCAGGGTGTGGCCAAATATGACGATACCTATACGCCACGCGGTTTTGGCGATAATTTCCAAAGCTGGGGAGCGAGCACGGTATTGGTTGAGTCTGGCGGCTATAAAGGCGATCCGGAGAAACAATACATCCGCAAGCTCAACTTCATGATCATCTTGAATGCCTTGATTGAAATTGCCCAAGGCAGTTACCAACAGTATGATATCGACGAATACCATGCGCTACCGTTTAACCAAACCGGCATGACGGATCTGATGCTTCGAAACCTGCGCGTGCAGCGCGACGACGTGCCGTTGGTAGTCGACGTGTCCATCCGCCGTAGTGAGATTACGCAGGATACCGCTTACTATGTCCATTCGCGAATAGACGATATAGGCGATCTGCGGGATAGCCACGGTTATGACGAGATAGACGCCTCGGGATATGAATTCATACAGGGTCGGGTCTATCCTACGCCTTTCCCGTCGATCGACCACATCACGCCCCAGCGCGTGCTCGAGTTATTGCGGACAGGGTACATCGCCGTGCAAGTGCAGCAGCTTCCGGAGAGTCGGATTCATGGCCTGCCGCTACAGATATTTCACCACTCCCCACCCACGCCGGCAAGCATCAATCTTGGGCGTGAAGCCAATTTCTATCTGGGACGCGGGGGCGAGCTGCATTACGCCATCGTCAATGGCTACCTTGTCGACCTATCCCAAGACAGCTGGGGAAGCTATTTTAATTATATCCGATAGCGCTTTTGGTCGAGGTGGTAGGCTCCTACCACTTTTCACATCGCTTTGACTTGGTCTGGAGAGAAATGCGGAAAGTTGGCCGAATTCGAAAGCTACGTCTTTAAACACTTTTGACGGCTAAATAAGGGTGCCAGGCGGGAGGGAGTGAGTTTGGGAAGGTTTTATCGTACGGACACGCCTATGCCGGGTGCGTTGGGCGGAACGACGCGGCCAGCGGCGATCTCCATTCCTCGAAATACGTCGTTGTCGATGAGCAAAGCACCATCGAGGTCGGCCCAGTCTACTGCGGGCGCCAATTGGGCTGCGGCGGATATGGCGCACGACGTTTCCGTCATACAGCCAAGCATGACCTTCATGTCCAAGGCGCGAGCCAGCTCAGCCATCTGGTGCGCCTCGCGTAGCCCCGTGCACTTCATGAGTTTGATATTGATGCCGCTGTAGGCACCCCATGCACGCCGTACATCGGCCAGTCGCTGCACGGCCTCGTCTGCCACGGTAGGGATGGGGCTGCGTTCAGTCAGCCAGGCATTGTCGTCTATCTGCGTCTTGGGCATGGGCTGTTCGAGGAATACCACCCCGCGCTCGGCCAGCCAATGAGCCATGTCCAGCGCGGCGTCACGGTTTTTCCATCCTTGGTTGATATCGGCGCAGAGCGGCTTGTCCGTCACTTCCCGGATGGTTTCGATCATCATCTTGTCGGTATCCAGCCCCAGTTTGACCTTGAGAATCTGGTAAGGGGCAGCCTCCGCCACTTTTTTTCGTACCACCTCGGCGGTGTCGATTCCGATGGTGAAAGAGGTATGCGGAGCCTTTGTGGGGTCGTATCCCCATATCCGGTGCCAAGGCTGGCCCATAAGTTTGCCTAGCAAATCGTGCAAGGCAATATCGAGGGCCGCTTTTGCGGCCGTATCTCGTTCGGATAGTCCGTCGATATGGGCTAGGATGGCTGCTGTTTGGAAGGGGTCATCGAAATCGCGCAAATCCACTTTGCTCAAAAATGCCATGACCGACTCATGCGATTCGCCCAGATAAGGAGGCATGGAGGCCTCGCCATATCCGGATACGCCATCGTAGTCCAGCCGTACCAGCACGACAGGCGTTGTGCTTCTCGAACCCGAGGCAATCGTGAACACGTGCCGCAGCACCAAGGTGTAGGGACGGCTATGCAGGGTGAATTTGCCCATTCGGCGGGTTATGGTCTGCTGCGTGAATAACGGGTCGGGTGTCGGGTCTGCAATGCACATATTGGGCGTTTTTGACTGATTTTGGCTAGTTGTTGGATGCACTTACATACGCGGGATGTGACTGGATGGGCATCAAGGCTTCGGACTCATGTCCGATGTACCGTCGCGCCGTCACCAACGTGCGATTTTGGTGTCCGTCGAAATTAGGCGCATCGGGCAGGAAGCTATTGATGCGAACCAAACCCGAAGCATGGATGAATTCCCCATTGCCTTTGTAAATGGCAACGTGCGTGATGCGTGCGTTGGGGTTTTCCTCTTTAGCTTCGGCAAAGAAAAGAAGGTCGGCAGGCTGCAAGTTGGCGAGTATTTTTTCCGGGTCTGTTTTTCCATCGGTCAATACGTCCAGCGGTTCGCCTGTCAGCACCTGCTGCGAGGCATCGCGTGGGATGACCAGGCCATTCATGTAATATGCGGTCTTCGTAAAGCCACTGCAATCCAGTCCTTTGTTGGACGTGCCACCCCACAGATAGGGAACGCCGATCATGCGTTCGGCCACGGCCAGGATATTTGCCGGCAACAGTTGGCGCGTCGCCAGCCATTCGTCGAAGGGACGCACCTGATCGTCGCGGACAAATCCCGTCCGGCCGTCAGGGTAGGTGACCGCAATGTAGCCGTCCGCTGCTGGACCGGCCAGCAGGATATTCCCGAGCACGAGGTCCGAGATTCGCTGTGATTGGTCGTCCGCATCGCGGTAGGCAAAGCCGTAATCGCTTGTGAAGATGACCTTTTCGCTTTCCTTCCATGCGGATGCTTCCGCGTTGGTTTTCGGGGCGACCGCCGACACGGGTATCCAAGCAATATAGCCCTCGGGCGTGCGGACGCGGTAGCTACCGCCCTGGCGGTGCAACAAGTCAACCGGCGTCCCCATGAGCAGTTGCGTGGCCATTTCGGCTTGATTGCGTGGTTGCGTACGGAGGTTGGCCACCGATAGGTTCACGATGCCTTTGGTACGGTCGCCTACGCTATGGTCTGGCATCACGTGGACTGTGACATCGCCAGCGAGCTGGTTTTGGACCAGTTCGCGTTCGAAGGCCGCGGCTGCAGCGGGCTCGGTGGTGAATAACACGTGCTTGCCGAGAGCCTCATGGTCAGGCAGGAATTCGAATACTGCCGTGCGCCCGTCTGGGGCATACTGCTTGCGAATTTGCTCGTGAAGCTGCATGATCGTGTGGAGTTGGGCGGAATCCTGTACCGAAGGTTGGGCATGCCCGGCGGCGCCAAATAAGCTGACGATTAAGGTTATTAGCAAGTTGCGCGTTATTTTCATCTGGGTTATCCTTTGTGCTAATGTAGTGAATTTTTTTGCACGGCGAATTTTAACCGGACAGGGAACGTTCAGCGTGCCGGATCACCGTACGCCTGCCAATTTTGATATTTTTTTACGTTATTTGGGTGATGCTAACGACGGAGCGTTTGCGGTTACGAACTTAGATATGGTAACAAGACGGGAATTTTTGCAGCGCGGTGCGGTAAGCGCTTCCGTGCTGGCATCTATGAATTTTTTAGCCTCGTGTGCGGATGGAAGCTCCACGGTAGGCAAAGGGAGTAAGCCTATTGTCGTATCGACTTGGGATTTTGGCGTGGCAGCCAATGCTGCGGCTTGGAAATTTTTGTCGGCGGGTGGCTCGGCCTTGGATGCCGTGGAAGCCGGCGTGCGCATTGCGGAAGCTGACTTGGAGAATATGACGGTGGGCAAGGGCGGTTATCCGGACCGCGACGGGCATGTGTCGCTTGACGCCTGTATTATGGATGCGCAGGGAAATTGCGGTTCGGTGGCGGCGCTCGAACATATTGCACATCCTATCTCCGTCGCCCGCCTGGTGATGGAAAAAACACCCCACGTGATGCTCGTGGGCGAAGGAGCCTTGCAGTCTGCCCTGGAAAACGACTTCCTGCGGGACAACCTGCTGACGCCTGCCGCCAAGGAAGCCCGGCAGGAGCGGATGGAGGAAAAAAAATACGAGCCGGTCATGAACATCGAAAACCGCTCTTTTGCGACCGCTCGCCTCCCGGGAAACCAGTACAACCACGACACAATTGGCATGCTGGCATTGGATGCGGCGGGAAATTTATCTGGTGCCTGCACCACGAGCGGCATGGCGTTCAAAATGCGCGGACGGGTAGGAGACAGTCCCATTATCGGCGCTGGGCTGTACGTAGACAACGAGGTCGGTGGAGCCACTTCTACCGGCGTGGGCGAAGAGGTAATCCGAACGGTGGGTAGCTTCCTCGTGGTGGAGCTCATGCGCCAGGGCCTGCCACCTGAGGATGCATGCCGCGAGGCGGTGGAGCGCATCATCCACAAGAAGCCTGAAACGGCAAAGAACATTCAGGTAGGGTTTTTAGCGTTAAACAAAGATGGCGAATACGGTGCGTATGCGCTGCAATCCGGCTTTTCCTTCGCGGTATGCGACGCGGCCCAGCAAGATTTGCTAGTTGCTGGAAAAAGCGTGTACACCCGGAGGCAGGGTTAGCGCCCTCCAACAAAAGCACCCTGGCTTTTTTGTATATTTGCGTATCAAACAAGAAACGACATGACAAAAGTAGCGACATTTGGCGGCGGGTGCTTCTGGTGCACGGAGGTGATTTTCCAACAGTTGGAAGGGGTGAGCGATATTAAGCCCGGATATATGGGCGGGCAGCGGGAGAATCCCACGTACGAACAGGTCTGTACCGGTGCCACGGGGCATGCGGAGGTCATCCACATCGCTTACGACGAAAACACGATCAGTTACGAGTCGCTGTTGGGCGTGTTCTTCAGGACGCATGATCCCACGACACTCAATCGGCAAGGAAATGACATCGGTACCCAATACCGGTCGGTGATATTTTACCACGACGAGGACCAACGGGTAGCCGCGGTGGATTATGTGAAGCGCTTAGAGGAAGCAAGGGTCTACGATAGTCCGATCGTTACGGAGATTTCGCCGGCATCCACCTTTTACGTCGCCGAAGACTACCATTTTAACTATTTCAATTCCCATCCCGAAAATCCATATTGCGCAGCGGTCATCGCCCCTAAGCTACAGGCGTTTCTGGCCTCGCAGGGAGCACGCTAGCATAGTTATTGGATAAAGGGTGACGACAGACCGTCCTCGATGACTATCCGTTGGAGCGCGTCGCCCGCCTCTATGGGCCGGTCTGTAGACAGGATATCGGCGCCACGCCGCACGAATTCGGCGTAGCGCTGGTTGCCTTGCCGCGCTGCTTGGGTGTCGAGGTTGCCCATAGTTCCGAGTATGGTGCTAATGCCTGCGCGATGTAGGATTTCATACGTGCTCGGATCCGCCTCGCGCGTGCCCACGAAGGCAACAAGCCTATCATTGGGAATGCCTAGTCGGTTTAGGCGGCGCAGGTCCGCTTCCGAGCGGATTGAGGCCGAAATCATAAGCTCCGGGGCAAGTGCATGTACCTCCGCCGCTTGGTTGGCGTTGTAGGTGATAACCACGGAAATGTGCGCCGCATCATGCTTCCGGATCTCCTCCACTACTCGACTGTAAGGCACGCCCCGCTTCACGTCAAGGGTGAAGACGACTTTGCCCACCCCCCATTGCAGCGCTTCCGCCAGCGTAGGTATGCCGTAGTCCGTGGGGGTGCCTTCATTGTCGCGTAGCCTCACGTTCGCCAATTCGGCGAAATCCCTGTCCGCTATTCGACCAGTGGCATTCGTCGTGCGGTCGAGGTCTTCATCGTGCATGAGAATCAGCACCGAATCGCGCGTCATCTGAATGTCGCATTCGATGATGGCGGGCTGGATGTTTGCCATGCGCTCAAAAGTCGCCATTGCGTTTTCCGGGTAGCCCGGCGCGGGACCGCCCCGGTGCGCGCTCACCAACGGGTAACGCCCCTCTCGGTATCCGAGAAGCTTGTATAGGTCGTCGACTGTGCCGTGAGCTATTCGCGGCACCGCCGCATACTGGGCGGCGGGGGCTGAGCGGTTGTCCGTAGTTTGTTGGAGGCATGCACCGCATGACGCGATAGCCAGCGCAGCAAGAAGCGCTGCCGTGATGATCCTGCGTATCTTCATGGACTACTGTCGGGATAAATGCGCGATTTGCCGAGCTAGCTCCTCGACCTCGATGGCGGATTGGTCGACGACAAGCTTCGCCCGACTGTAAAACGGCTCCCGCTCGTGGAGTTTTTCGGTGATAAAATCTAAAAGCTCCCCTTCGGTGAGGCCCTTCAATGCGGGTCGGCTTTCGATGTGCTTGGGCTTGTTTAGCCGCTGCCACAACTGTCGGGGCGACAGCTTGAAATAAATCGTGTTGCCGTGCTCGTTCATCCAGTTCATGCTGTCATGGTAGCAGGGCGTTCCGCCGCCCGTGGCGACGACGGTCGGGATATCGCTGGGAATCGTCCGTAGCGTCTCGGCCTCCAGGCGACGGAATTCAGCTTCGCCCCGGTTTTTGAAAAACGTGGGAATATCCATCCCGATCTTGTCAACGATCACGTGGTCCAAGTCAATAAACTGATGGCCGGCGGCCTGGGCCAGCTTGCGGCCCCATGTGGTTTTGCCGCTGCCCATAAATCCCACGACAAACGTGAGGTTAGCCGCGGACGTTTCCTTGATGTCTAGCACGCTGTTGTTCATCTAATTGGCCAAATAATCGCGTTCCAAGCGTTCGAAATCGGGCACCGTATGATGGTGCCATTTATTGATAATGACGCCGTTTTGCATGAGCATGACGCCCGGATTGGCACGTACCATGCTTTTGAGCGGTACGGCATCCGCGTAGAATACTTCAGCCAATAGGTCGAGTTCGCGACTGAGCGCAGCGGCTTCTTCCGACGAGGCGGACGTGAGCAGTACGGCGCGCGTGTTGTACATCGTGGCCGCTTCGCGCACCAGCTCGTTGATCTTTGCCAGTGCCTCCTTATTGGTTGCCTGTAGGTCGTAGGCCACGATGATCAGGTTGTAGTAGGGGTTGGTGATGATGTTTTGCGTATGGTCCTCGCCGTTCTCGTCGGTGATCATCAAGTCCGTAATGGGGATGGTGTATCCTTTCTTGACCAACTTGCTGGTCGGCTCGCCCACGATTTCCCATTTTTCGTCCTTCCATATACCCTCGTCTAGGTACGCCTTGTCGGACACCGTGCGCTCTTCGCCCGTGTCGGCATGTTTAAGCCTATACATAATTTCGTACTGGTCGGGTTCGGCTCCCTCGGGCAGTACCATCAGTTCGGGAATATTATTCCCTTTCTTGTAGGGAAGGAAATCGATGACGGGCAGGTAGTTGTACGTATAGATGCCTGCGCCCAGCGAGATGACAACGAGGGCCGCCGTGGCCATCGCCTGCGTTTGCCTATCGGCCGTTACGGGCCGGATGTGGTCGCGCAACGCGAAAATAACCAGGATAAACGCCAACAGTACCAGGTCTTTGGTAAACGATTCCCAAGGTGTAAGCGGAATAGCGTCGCCAAAGCAACCGCAGCTGGTCACGACTTCAAAAAATGCCGAATAGAAGGTGAGAAACGTGAAGAATATAATCAGTAGTAAAAGCCCCCAGGCCAACACGCGCCGATAGAAACCCAAGAGCAAGAGCGCGCCGAGCAGGATCTCCAGTGCGCAGATGACAATGGCGAGCGTAGCAGAATGCGGCATCAGGAAATCGGTGCCGAACACGACCCAATACTCTTGTAATTTGTAACCGAATCCGATCGGGTCGTTCGCCTTAATCAGTCCGGAAAAAACAAACAGTAAGCCCACGAATATCCGCGATATCCAGAGGAGGGACTGCTGCAGTCCATTCAATGTCGCCGTCTGTTTTCTACTCATATCAGCCTTTATTTCTAATGTTTTTTGTGCCGCAATGGTGTGGGACCGCCTTTATGGGGCGTCGTCGGCCATGCCCAGCATGATCAGCGCAAAAACCGCGTAGTTCAGCATGTCCTGATAATTGGCGCGGATGCCCTCCGACGCGATGGTGACGCCGTCGTTGGTCTCGATCTGCTTGACGCGGTTGATTTTCATCAGGATCATGTCCGTTATCGACTCGATGCGCATATCGCGCCAGGCTTCACCGTAATCATGGTTTTTGGCAAACATCAATGCTTTGGTCTCCTGTACGGCCTTGGCGTAGAGTTCGAGTACGGTTTCGGGAGCTAGGTTGACGTCGGCGTCGGTGTCCAAATCAAGCTGTAACATGCCGATTACGCAGTAATTGACGATGGCGATGTATTCGTCCACCACGCCGTCGCCCACTTTGGATACCTTGGTCTCTTCGAGCGTACGGATGCGTTTAGCCTTGATGAACAACTGGTCCGTTACGGAGGGCAAGCGCATGATGCGCCACGATGTACCGTAGTCGGCCGCTTTCTTAATGAATAAGTCTTGGCAACGTTTGATGACGCGTTCGTATTGTGCGGATGTATCCATGTGTCGATAAAAGCAGCGATTCGTTAATTAATGTTGGGTAAAGATAAGCAGAAATAGCCACGAACGGCAAGCCAACGGTAAAAGATACCGCCGGTCGCTCTCGGATTGGATGGTACTTGGCATTTGTCAGGGGGCGCTCGAAATTCAACTTATATTGGGAATTTTGCGAGATTTTAGTCAAGTTTGGCGTAAAGTAAATAAACCATGCTTGCAGGACAATTACGAAGGGTAAAGGTGATTCGCTACGTGACCCCGTTGCGCGAGGGCGGCTCATTGCCGGCCATCGTGGAAGCGGATGACGGGTTTCTGTATGTGCTGAAGTTTCGGGGCGCCGGGCAAGGGGTCAAGGCGCTCATTGCGGAGCTCATCGGCGGGGAACTTGCCCGGATATTGGGGCTGCGCGTGCCGGAGCTGGTGTTTGCCGATCTGGATGAGGCCTTTGGCCGTACCGAACCGGACGAGGAAATACAGGACCTGCTTAAGTTCAGTGTAGGGCTGAACCTCGGACTCCATTACCTGAGCGGGGCAATCACCTACGATGTAACGGTGGATGCGGTGGACCCGCGCACGGCGTCGCAGATCGTATGGCTGGACGGCCTGCTGATGAACGTAGACCGTACGGTCCGCAATCCCAACATGCTTATCTGGAATAAGGAGCTGTGGCTGATAGACCACGGCGCCGCCCTTTATTTTCACCACAACTGGACGCAGTGGCGCGACCAGATCCGCAAGCCTTTTGTCCAGATCAAGGACCACGTGCTCCTGCGCATGGCGACCGATTTGGATGCCGTGGATAGCGCGGCCAAGGCGTCGCTCTCTACCGCGCGCATCGAGGCCGTAGTGGCAGAGGTGCCCGATGAGTGGATCAGCCATGCGTTTGAGGGCGAGGATATTCCCACCATCCGGGCGATGTATGTGGAGTTCTTGACCCAACGGATGGCGGATTCTTCAGTGTTTGTAAATGCCATACAAGATGCCCAACATGGACGTATTTGAGTATGCCGTTGTCCGGTTTGTCCCGCGGGTGGAGCGGGGCGAATACATCAATGTCGGCGTGGTGCTGTATTGCCGTGCGCAACGATTCGTGGATGCCCGCATGCTATCGGACTGGGCGCGTTGTGCCTCGCTTTTCCCCGACGCGGATCTCGAAGAACTGCAGCGGCATGCGTCGGCTTTTCGGGAGATCGCGCAGGGGCTTCCCTCGGGTGGAGCCATCGCAGCATTGGTGCCTGCCGAGCGCTTCCGCTGGCTCACGGCTAAGCGAAGCACCATCATCCAGCCCTCGCCTGTACACCCGGGATTGACCGCCGACGCGGCGCAAACGCTGGCCAACTTGTACGATAAACTCGTGAAATAGACATGACAAACGATAATGAGGGCCAATCGCCCGAAACGATGGGGACGGAATTTTATGCCTACCTGTGTGAGCGGCAACGGCTCGTAGGCCCCGTGCCTCCGAACGACGAGATTGCGCGATGGGCCATGGCCTTGCTCGACTTGCTTTTTCCCGAACGCAGGCCTGCGCCATGCAACAGCATTAACGAGATCGACTCGAGGTTCCAAATGTCGGCATCCGACCTGCTGGGCATTTTGGAACACACCCAAGCCTGCCAGCAGATCGACCACGCGGCGATCACTGCGGCCTTCTTTGAGCGCTTGCCAAGCATATATCGGGTCCTGCGGACGGATTCCAAAGCCATTTTCGACGGAGATCCCGCGGCCACCAACGAGTTTGAGGTGATCCGTACCTATCCCGGTTTTCTGGCCATCGCGCTGTATCGGATCGCCCATACGCTGTTGCAATTGGGCGTTCCCGTCATCCCCCGTGTGCTGACCGAATATGCGCATTCCTGCACGGGGATTGACATCCACCCGGGAGCCCGTATTGGGGAATATTTCTGTATCGACCACGGCACGGGCGTGGTCATCGGAGAGACCACCCAAATCGGCAACCACGTGAAGATATACCAAGGCGTGACGCTCGGCGCGCTCAGCGTAGACAAAAATGGTACGAACCGAAAACGGCATCCCACGATCGGCGATCGGGTGGTGGTGTACGCCGGCGCGACGATTCTGGGCGGCGATACGATCATCGGTAATGACAGTATCATCGGGGGCAATGTATGGCTGACATCCAGCGTACCACCCCATTCCACGGCGTATCACCAGCCTACGGTTAAGATTGTTGACACCAAAAACGGAAAATGATATGGCCGGAATTATCGATAGCATCGGCAATACGCCACTTGTGGAGCTCGGACGGATTAACCCCAACCCCGGGGTGCGGCTCTTCGCCAAACTGGAAGGCAATAACCCCGGCGGCAGTGTCAAGGACCGTGCGGCGCATAGCATGATTCAAAACGCGCTGGAGCGCGGCGATATCAAGCCCGGGACAAAGCTCATCGAAGCTACCAGCGGCAATACCGGTATTGCCCTAGCCATGATAGCCAGTGTTTATGGGCTGGAAATCGAGCTCGTCATGCCGGAGAATTCCACGCGCGAACGGACGCTGACCATGGAGGCGTTCGGTGCCAAGGTGACGCTGCTGGAAAGTATCGAAGCTTGCCGGGATTATGCGGAAGAGAAGGGCCAACGCAACGATTATTACCTGCTTAACCAGTTTGCGAATGCCGACAACCTATTGGCGCATTATCGTACCACCGGACCCGAAATTTGGCAGGATACGCACGGGCAGATCACGCATTTCGTCAGTGCCATGGGCACCACCGGCAGTATCATGGGTAACTCAAAATACCTCAAGGAGCAGAGTGCGGCCGTCCAAATCGTGGGATGCCAGCCTACCGAGGGCTCGTCGATTCCGGGTATTCGGCGTTGGCCGACCGAATATTTGCCCAAGATTTTCGATCCCGCGCGGGTGGACCGGATCATGGACGTTTCACAAAAGGAGGCTACAGCCTTCACACGGCGATTGGCACGGGAAGAGGGGCTATTCGTCGGTATGAGTACGGGGGGCGCTTGCGCGGCAGCCGTCCGGCTCGCCGAAGAGCTCGAAAGCGGACTCATCGTATTTATCGCCTGCGATCGTGGCGACCGCTACCTATCCAGCGACCTGTTTGGGTAGGCGCGGCGGCGTAGACAGGCAATGCGGTCACGCGTTTCACGCTTTTTCTACGAACCGAATTTGCTCTTCAGTGCAGCCAGCTTGGACGCCATATCGTCCTCCTTGCGTTGCTTGTTGTATGCCGGTTGCCGTCCTCCTTGTGGGTTGTTTTCTTTTTTCTTCGCTGGTTTCCGACCCCTTGGTTGTTCGGATTTCATCGACAGCCCGATGCGGTTGCGTTTCTCGTCGATCTCCGTCACCGTCACTTCCACGCGCTGTTGTACCTTCACGATTTCGTTCGGATCTTGCACAAACCGGTTGGCCAGCTGGCTTCGGTGCACTAATCCATCTTGATGGACGCCGATGTCTACGAACGCGCCGAATGCCGTAATGTTCGTTACGATGCCAGGGAGTTTCATGCCAATGCGCAGGTCAGCGATGCTGTTGACGCCATCGGTGAAGCTAAACGCTTCGAACTGCTCCCGCGGGTCACGCCCCGGCTTGGCCAGCTCGGCAAGGATGTCCTTAAGCGTCGGCAAACCCACATCTTCATCCACATAGCGCTTTAGGTCAATCTGTTTGCGCAACGCCTCGTTAGCGAGCAAGTCCCCGATGTCATGGCCAAGGTCGCGGGCCATACGCCCCACGAGTGCATAACGCTCGGGGTGCACGGCACTGGCGTCGAGCGGGTTCGTCGCATTTCGGATGCGTAGGAAGCCTGCCGCCTGTTCGAAGGCTTTCTCGCCAAGGCGAGGCACCTTTTTCAGTGATTCCCGATTTTTGAAAGGTCCGTGTGTGTCCCGATAGGTAATGATTTGCTGGGCAATGGCGGGCCCTAATCCGGATACATACGCCAGCAGCTGCCGCGATGCGGTGTTCAGTTCTACGCCGACCGCGTTGACGCAACTGGCTACCGTATCGTCGAGTGCGTGCTGCAGCTTGGTTTGGTCCACGTCGTGTTGGTACTGTCCCACGCCAATCGACTTGGGGTCGATTTTAACGAGTTCTGCCAGGGGATCCATCAACCGGCGGCCGATGGATATGGCACCGCGGACGGTGACGTCATGATCTGGGAACTCTTGGCGGGCCACGTCAGACGCGGAGTAGACCGATGCGCCGCTTTCGTTGACCATCACGACGAGGACGCCTTCCAACTTGAGTGCATTCACAAACTGTTGGGTTTCCCGGCCAGCCGTTCCGTTGCCGATGGCAATGGCTTCCACCTCATGTTTTTGCACGAGTTCGCGTATGATGGCCTTTGCCTCGTCGGCTTTAGCTGCGCTGGAGGCGTGGAGGAATAGCGTGGTATGTTCCAATAACCGTCCTTGCGCATCGAGTACGACCGTCTTGCAGCCCGTTCGGAATCCCGGGTCGATGGCCAGGATGCGCTTTTGCCCAAGTGGCGCGGCTAGCAGCAATTGGCGTGCGTTTTCAGCGAACACGCGAATGGCTTCTTCGTCTGCCCGTTGACGGGTCGCGACGCGCACTTCCGTTTCCATGGCGGGACGCAAGAGCCGCTTATAACCGTCGAGCATTGCCATGCGCACCTGTGTGGCCGCCTCGCCGGCGCCGTGTACGTAAGCGAGATCCAGCAACGGTAGTATATCGCCGTCTTCCACCACCACGTCCAGGTACAGCATCTCTTCCTTTTCGCCGCGCCTCATCGCTAGGATACGGTGCGAGGGGGCTGTCTTCAAGGGCTCCGACCAATCGTAGTAATCTTTGTATTTAAGTGCGAGCTCTTCCTTTCCGGGTACGACACGGGAGGCGAACTTTCCCTTTTCCAAAAAGACCTGCCGTGCCTTGGCGCGGATGTCAGCGTCTTCCGCTATCGTTTCGGCGATAATGTCGCGTGCGCCCGCTAAAGCATCCTCTACCGTGTCTACGCCTACCGCGGGATTGACGTACTGGGTCGCCTCTTTTAGGATGTCCGTGCCATCCTGAAGCAGGATGAGCTGTGCCAAAGGCCCTAGTTGTTTTTCACGAGCCATGCTCGCCCGCGTCCGGCGCTTGGGCTTGTAAGGGAGGTATATGTCTTCGAGTCGCGCCATGGTGTCAGCCTCCCGCACTAAGGTTTCCAGCTCCGGTGTGAGTTTACCCTGATCGGCAATGGATTTAAGCACGACTTCCCTGCGCTTTTCCAGTTCTTTTAATTGGGAGGCGCGATCCCTGATCTGGGCAATCTGTACCTCGTCGAGGCCACCGGTTATCTCTTTCCGGTAGCGTGCGATAAATGGAATGGTGTCGCCCTCGTCAAGTAGGGCTAAGGTGCTGCGCACTTGCTTGCCCGACAAGGCAAGCTCGGTGGCAATAATATGTTCCTGATTCATACGAATAGATGCGACTGGAAATGTCGCATGGGGAAAGGATAGTTTGCTATATTGAAAATTCCTGTAATACGAACCCTAGGCATTTTTATTTGCGCTCACCGGCGTGGCGTCGGCTACGTCGGAGACGTCATCTTCAGACGGTTCCGCGGGCGCATTTTCGCCAGATGGTTGCTGGGAAGGTACGGGATCGGTGGCCGGATAGCCGCCACCATAGTACACATCCTGGTTGTAATAGTCGTGTTGGTTGGTAGGATGGTGCTGGTATGTGCCCTCCGGCGCGGTGAACGCCGGTTTATTTGGGGTAGGATTTTTTTCTGCCAATTGTTTGGTGGGAAGGTCTTCTTCTTTTATAATAACATCCTTGACTTCCAGATCCTTTTCGAAATTATTGATTTGGTCGCTGATATCGCGTTTGATGGTTTCGGATGCGTCTTTAAACTCGCGGATGCCACGACCCAGCCCACGCGCCAGTTCCGGGAGCTTTTTGCCGCCGAACAGTAACAGCGCGGCGCCAAGAATCAACAACATCTCTGGCGTTCCGATATTCAAAAATGCGAATACTGCACTCAACATAAAAACGGTTCCTCTCTATTTTCCAAAAGCTAAGGTAACGTATAATTTTCGCAAATCCATATTTTGGCAAAAAAACCTCCGGTCAACGGCCGGCGGGAAAAATAAACGGTTTCCGCCCGGCATCATGTGGGCCCTGCGTAGCCGACCCCGTCATTGCCGCCGATACAACGTGTTGAACAGCAGTTTGAATGTGCATGCGCTTGCGCGATAGGTAATTTCCGGGCCGAAGGTGCCGTCCGCCTATCGGCGTCGAAACGTGGGGCGCCGCTTAGCTTGGCCCTTGCGATATCCGTGCGAAATCCCTAAATTTGGTCACCTATTTTTTGAGATTTTTGGGGAACTCGTACAGATATGATACTCGTTGCAGATAGTGGCTCGTCGAAGTCCGACTGGATGTTGGCCCTACCGGACAGCAAACCTCTTTCGTTTTCCACAAAGGGACTTAATCCCTTTTTCGTAAGCGAAAAAGAGATAGCGCGCGTTATCCAAGACGTGCCGGAAATCATACCCTACGCCGAGGAAATCAGCGAAGTGTATTTTTTTGGCTCGGGATGTTCCAGCCCCGACCGCCGGGAGATGGTGTCTAACGCCCTGTCCCAATTGTTTGTCAATGCGTTTGTGTCCATTGAGAATGATTTGCTGGGGTCGGCTTATGCCACGTGTGGCGATCGGAAGGGCTATATCGCAACGTTGGGAACGGGTTCCGACGTGAGTTTCTATGACGGGGAAAACGTGGCGCCGAGCAAGCAGGGCATCGGCTATGTGCTGGGCGATGAGGGCTCCGGTGCCTGGTTCGGAAAGCATTTAATCACGCAATACCTCTACGGCACGATGCCCCAAGACCTGTCCGAGAAGTTCGGCGAACGGTATCGGATTACAAAGGAAGTCGTGATCAAAAACGTGTACCAACGGCCTACGCCCAATGTCTTCCTGGCTTCGGTCGTGCCGTTCATGGCGGAGAATATCGAGCATCCCTACGTAGCGGATTTGCTGAAGACCGGCTTTCGCGAATACATCCGCACCAACATCACCACGCTAGACGACCACAAAGAATACGTTTGCCACTTCGTGGGTTCCATTGCCTATCATTTTCAGGGGCACTTGCGGCAGGCCTGCGCACATTATGGCGTCGAGGTGGGTACCATCCTCAAGAGCCCGATTGAGGAATTGTTTACGTTTATATTCGAGCGCGAAAAAAAATACGAAATATCCATGTGAGTGAAGGCTTTTGCGGGTGACAGCCGAGGGTCTACGCCATTAAAAACTACATTATTATGGCTTTATTCATCATTCTTTTTAGCTTTTTTGGGGCTCAGGACAAAAGTGTACATGATTTTACGATTACGTCGATTGACGGCGAACCGGTAAAACTTTCGAAATTCAAGGGCAAGAAGATGCTGTTGGTTAACACGGCATCGGAGTGCGGCTTCACCAAGCAGTACGCCGGGCTGCAGGCCTTGGCCGAGCAGTACGGCGACGAGTTAGTCGTCATCGGCTTCCCCGCCAACAATTTTGGGGGGCAAGAACCCGGATCCGCTGAGGAAATCCAAGCCTTTTGCGAAAAAAACTTTGGCGTCACGTTTCTGCTGGCAGAAAAGTCGAGCGTCAAGGGGGAGGACATTTCAGATCTTTTCCAATACCTTACCACCGCCGAAAACCAAAGCTTCACGGGCGACATCAATTGGAACTTCGAAAAGTTCCTGATTGACGAGAACGGGCGGCTCACCCATCGGTTCCGCTCAAAGGTGGAACCCCTGAGCGACGAGATTGTGTCCCTGCTGTAGTTGCGGGTTTCATGGCGGAGTCACTCAAGGATCTGCAGATGGGCGTAACGGTCAGCGTGCTGGGGTGTGGGGATGCGTTTGCGTCAGGCGGACGACTGCACGCTTGTTTTTATGTCCGAAGCCACGCGGGCGGCGTACTTATCGATTGCGGGGCAACGGTGCTGACTAGCCTGGCGCGCTACGGCGTGCCCTTGGAAGATATCGACACGGTTCTGATTTCCCATTTTCACGGCGACCACTACGGGGGGCTTCCGTTCCTGCTGTTGCGGTGTGGCGTCGAGGAGCGGCGCAAACCCCTAACGATCGTTACGCCGCCTGGCGGCGAACGACGGGTCACCGAATTGCTCGCCTTGCTATATCCCGATACCGACGGCTGGAAAGGCCTTGACTTGCGTTTTATGACTTATCCGGAGGCAAGCCAGTTCCTCGACGTGCCGGGAGCGCGTGTAGCGGCGTATCCCGTCGTCCATACGCCGGCGGCTTGCCCCCACGGCCTGCGGATCGAAATAGGAGATCGGCTGTTGGCCTATTCGGGCGATACGGCTTGGACGCCGGTGCTGGCGACGCTGGCCCAAGACGCAGACCTGTTTATTTGCGAATGCAATTTCTACGGCTTAAAGTCGGAAACCCACCTCGACTATGCGACATTTGTCGAACATGAGCACATGCTGTCATGCAAGAGAGTTTTGCTAACCCACTTGGGCAACGAAATGCTTGCGCGTGCCGCGGAGATCAAGCATGAGCTGGCACGTGAAGGTATGCAAATCGTATTATGAGCCGACCCTCGTCATGGTTCCTATCGGACGGGGCGCTAAGGGCGGGCCGAGACGAGTTTCCGGCCCTTTCCCACTATCCCAAGACGGCCCGCTCGGCGGGCTTCAGGCAGATGCACTTTGCCGATACGCAGCAGTTTATCCGATCTTATGCAGCCCAATTCGGCATTTCGCCGGAGGAAGAACGGGGAGAGAATACGGTAAAAGCCAATATGGACCGGAGTCACCGGGAAGATAATAGGGACTCCTAAATGGGGCAACTTGCCCACTCGGCGGGATCCGCCGGATGCTACCTGAAAAATAGCTAAATTACGTTTACACACTTCCTGGGATGGTGTCGCGCCCCATTATAGCGATGTAGTTTCTACGTTCGCGCTTTAAGGCGGGCATGCACCATCCGCCCCGGGCCCGGCCCGCGGGTGGATGGTTTTTAACCGTTTGGAATCGTAAATTTGAATTGCCATGATGAGAGAAATTGTCAAGCAGCATCCGCTACGTCCCATTGTCCTCGAGTTTGACACGGACAAGCCTACCCTTGGATTCGAGGCCGCGGCGCTCGATGCCTATTATCGCCAGCATGACCGTACCTGGGAGGCCAAGACGGAGCTCCTCCGGCATAAGGACGCCTTGTTTAACCTCGAAGTGCACGTTGCCGGGCTCGAGTATGGACTGCTGCCCATCGAACAGCAGCTCGACTTCCTAGAAGCGGGCTTCCGGCTGACCGATCAGCACGAACTGCCGACCATTGAGGGCGGTTTTACCATTGAACTATCCGAGTTCAATAATGACGTCATCACTCACCATAAGGAGCTGGTCGAGGTGCATCGGTTGGTAGTGGCCGAGCAGGACTGGTTCAACGCTTGGGCTGATTTCATCTACGAAAATGAAGATTGGTTTGACGAACAGGACGATGCGGGCACCGCCCTCATCGACCGGGTCTACCAGCGCTACGCGGAGGTGTCCGTCGATATCGTGTCGCTCGACCGCGACCAACAGGAGTTTTTTGGGGCGGTGGCCGAGGTAGCCGACCTGCAGGAGGAATATTTCGAGTACGGCGAAGCCATCTTTAGGTACTATAACGAACTACACGAACGTTCGGAAAAGGCGTACCGCCGGGCGGAGCGGATCCATGACCATATCGAAAGGAATTTGTAGCCAACGGCCTTTAGGCGCCCGGTAGATTTCGCCCAGGGCCATAGTCGCCCTTCAAATCGAAGCCCGCGCGTTTGGCATGGCATGACGGGAGAACGACATCGGACAATACCGGCGTGCACTCCTCGGAGCATACATCCACCCATACATCGTCTCTGATCAGAATATAAAAAAAGGCCGCCTCATCCTTTGTGAGACAGCCTTTTTTGATTATCCGGCTTTTTTGATTACTCGGTAATCGCTTCCAAAGAGTCGATAGTATCGTTAGCCAACGAATCGATGGAATCCTGGGCAGCTTCCACTTCGCTTTCGATGATGGTTTCCAACGAGTCCGTGTTTGCTTCTTCTTCCGTAGTAGAAGGAGAGTTACAAGCAGCAACACCTACCGTGACGAATAGGACTAAAAAACCGAATTTGAATAAATTTTTCATTGTTAATTTCATTTTTTGGTTAAAACAAAGTCTGTTTGTTATTGCTTAATACGGCTCCGCCGAAAAGGTAACCCGACAAAAATGGAAAAAATCCAACAGTGGCGCGTCCTACCGATATCTGGCGATGCGGGCAATGCGCGGAGGTTTGAGCCGCATGGTTGCGGACAACGGTGGTGTTTCTGGTCCGCTAATCTTAGGAAATGTTTTGCCGATAACGTATCTTGCAGTCAATGATAGACTTAGAATTCAACCAGAACGAGGATCTAAACAAGCAAGCGCTTTCTGCGTTGAAGCGTAGGCTGCGCAAGGTGAATGCCGGAGGCGGCGAAAAGGCGGCCGAAAAGCATCGCGCCAAGGGTAAGATGTTGGCGCGGGATCGCGTGGCCCACTTGCTTGACGAGGGACGCCCCTGGCTTGAGATCGGTGCGCTCGCAGCCGATGGCATGTATGAGGAGCACGGGGGATGCCCATCGGCGGGCGTTGTAGCGGGCATCGGCTATGTGTCCGGACGACAGTGCGTGGTCGTCGCCAACGATGCGACCGTTAAGGCGGGCGCCTGGTTCCCGATGACCGCCAAAAAAAATCTGCGGGCACAGGAAATCGCGATGGAAAACCGCTTGCCGATTATCTATTTGGTCGACTCTGCGGGCGTGTATCTGCCCATGCAGGATGAAATATTCCCTGACAAGGAACATTTCGGGCGGATATTTCGCAATAACGCACGCATGAGCAGCGAAGGGATCGTGCAGATCGCGGCCATTATGGGGGCCTGCGTGGCGGGGGGCGCATACCTGCCGATCATGAGTGATGAAGCCATGATCGTAGACGGAACGGGTTCGGTATTTCTTGCCGGCTCTTATTTGGTAAAATCGGCCATTGGCGAAACCGTCGACAACGAAACGCTCGGCGGCGCTACCACGCATTGCGAAATCAGCGGCGTTACCGATTACAAACATCCGGACGACAAGTCGTGCCTCAATGCCATCCGCAACATCATGGGCATGCTCGGCAAGCCCAAAGACGCGGGCTTTGACCGCATTAAACCGGCGTTACCCAAATTCAATGAACAGGAAATATACGGCATCCTTCCCGCCACCCGGGAGAAACCCTATGATATGATGGAAATCATCCTCCGTCTTGTCGATAACTCCGAATTCGAGGCCTATAAAGCGCTATATGGCCAAAGCATCATTTGCGGTTTGGCGCGGGTCGATGGATGGGCCGTTGGCATTGTCGCCAACCAGCGTAAGGTCGTTAAAAGCAAGCAAGGCGAAATGCAGTTTGGCGGCGTCATCTATTCGGATGCCGCCGACAAGGCCACGCGCTTCATCATGAATTGCAACCAGAAGAAAATCCCCCTGGTCTTTCTCCAGGACGTCACCGGTTTTATGGTAGGCAGCCGTTCTGAACATGGCGGCATCATTAAGGATGGCGCCAAGATGGTAAATGCGGTGGCCAATTCGGTCGTCCCTAAGTTTACCATTGTCGTCGGCAATTCCTACGGAGCGGGCAACTATGCCATGTGCGGCAAGGCGTACGATCCGCGGTTGATCTTTGCGTGGCCATCGGCAAAAATCGCCGTTATGGGCGGTGCGCAAGCCGCCAAGACCTTGCTGCAGATCCAAACGGCATCCATGAAAGCCAAGGGAAAGGAGATCGACCAGGCCGAAGAAGAACGCTTGCTGGCGGAAATCACGGAACGGTACGAAACACAGACCACACCATATTACGCGGCGGCCAGGTTGTGGGTAGACGGCATAATCGATCCCCTCCAGACGCGGCAGGTAATTTCCTCGGGAATTGAGGCGGCCAATCAGGCCCCGATCGAGAAGCCGTTTAACGTCGGGGTTATCCAGACCTAGGCGGCGAGCGGTAAACCCCTGATACGAATCCTTCTAATATTTAGCAAACCAAACGTCGACACATGTTTTCCAAAATCAGAAAAGCCTATACCCTACTCAAACAGATTGACTTCGAGCAGCTCGACAAGCTCTCGCGCAAAGTGGACCTGCCCAAAGTCATGGAATCCTTCGCCAAACTGGACGACAAGCAGCTTGCCGGCCTGATGAAAATGGTGGAGGGAGGCAGCCGTAAGCGGGAGCTCCCACCTATAAACGGAGACTTCTACGACGTGAGTGCGCGTCTCTCCGAAGAAGACCGGGCATTGCAAATGCGCGTGCGTGCCTTTATGGAAAGCGAGATTGCGCCCATCGTAAACAATTACTGGCTGCACGACGAATTTCCTTTTGAGATTATCCCCAAGCTCGCCGAACTGGATATTTGCGGGTTGACGTATAAAGGCTACGGCTGCGCGGGCAAGTCTTCGCTTATGGAGGGCATTATCGCGATGGAGATCGCGCGCGTGGATGCTTCTGTAGCGACCTTTTTTGGCGTGCAAAGCGGCTTGGCCATGGGCTCGATTTACCTGTGCGGGTCGGAGGCCCAGCGCGAAGAGTGGCTGCCACGCATGCAACGGATGGAACTCATCGGTTCGTTCGGGCTCACCGAACCCGAAGTGGGCTCGGGTGTGGCCGGCGGGTTGACGACCACTGCACGGCGGACACCCGACGGCTGGGTACTCAACGGACAGAAAAAGTGGATCGGCAACGCCACGTTTGCGGACGTCACCGTCATCTGGGCCAAGGACGTGGACGATGGCGAAATTAAAGGCTTCCTGGTGCGCAAGGGCAGCCCCGGTTTCGAAGTCGAAAAAATCAAGGGAAAAATGGCCCTGCGCATCGTACAGAACGGATTGATTACCCTAACGGACTGCCTGGTGCCCGAGACCGATCGCTTGCAACAAGCCAACTCATTTAAGGACACGGCTAAGGTGTTGCAGATGACGCGCGCTGGGGTAGCTTGGATGGCCGTGGGTTGTGCCCGCGGAGCCTACGAAAATGCCTTGGACTATACCCGCAAGCGTAAGCAGTTTGGCAAGCCTATCGCTTCCTTCCAATTAATCCAAAACCACCTGGTGGAGATGCTTTCCAACCTGACCGCCATGCAGACCCTCGTGTTTCGACTGTCCGAATTACAGGACGAGGGCAAGCTCAAGGACGAACACGCGTCGCTGGCCAAGGTCTTCTGTACCCTGCGTACGCGCGATATCGTGAGCCAGGCCCGCGAAGTGATGGGCGGTAACGGTATCCTGCTTGAATATAATGTGGCGCGCTTCTTGGCGGATGCCGAAGCGATCTATTCGTACGAGGGAACCAAGGAAATCAATTCGCTTATCGTAGGGCGCGCCATCACCGGCTTCAGTTCGTTTGTTTAGCGATAAACGGGGAGTTGGCTATTTCTTTTTTTGGGAGGGCTGCCGGGTTTCGGCCATTTCCCGCACCTGCTTGAGCAAAAGGTACTTGGCGTATACCAAGAAGATGGCCAGCACGACGGAAATAACCAAGTAGACATACTGTTGGCTGTTGTAGGCTGCCACGGCACTAAGAACCATCAGGATGAGCCCCACGTTGAGCAGGGTGTTGTGTAGCAAATTTCTCTTCAGACTCATAAGAAAGTATAGCGAAGCCGTGCCCGCGAGCACCGAGTCAGTCGGACAGTGACCCGGGCGGGCTGGCCGACCGAAAAAATTAATAGACTTGCATGTCGGGATCAAAGGCATCGCGCCAAGCCAAAATGCCGCCTTTTAAGTTGGACAGATTGTCGAAGCCCTCCCTTTCCAGCAACGTGATTGCCTGGGCGCTACGCTTGCCGCTGCGGCAATGGACGATTACGGGCCTGTCGCGCGCAATCTTGTCAGCCTCCAGGATCACGTCCGCTAGGGGGATATGCAAGCCGTCGATGTTGGATGTTTCGTACTCGAAATCCTCTCGTACGTCAATTAACTGGAAATCTTCGTTGTTGTCGATTTTCGCCTTTAGTTCCTCAACTGTAATCTCTTTCATGATATTGCCGGGGTTTTGACGGATAAAGATACGGGATATCTGGCAATTCCTAGTGCCCGACCCGATTAATTTGTGGCAACCCGGGCCATCGCCGGCTACTTTCACGGCCGTGAAGGTAGGTTATGGTGGCATGGGATAGGACGGTTGGAAGCTTAACCACCCGGCTGAATACGAAAAAAGGCCGCCTCATGTTTCATTGAGACAGCCTCTTTTTTGCTATGGGTTTGGTCGGAGTATTACGGCCAAATACCTAGGTTTTTATACGAATCGGCCACCTTATTGATAGCGCCAACCAAAGCGGCGGTGCGCCAGGTATCGATCTTCGGGTTGCTATTCTTAACCTCGCGAATCTCGTGGTATGCTTGTATCATCGTGTCTTCCAGCCCCGAATTTACCAATTCCTCCTCCGAAGCGCCCCTGACGATCATACTGCGTTGTGCGGGTGTGAGCGATACGCCCGTAATCGCTTCCACGGTATTGGCAATATTCAGGTTCGAGCTTTCCTCGTAGCGCTTTCCTAGTCGTCCGAATGAAACGTTGGAAATATTCTTGAGCCATTCAAAGTATGATACCGTCACGCCGCCGGCGTTGCAGTACATGTCCGGAATGATGATGCCTCCGCGTTCGTAGTGGATTTCCTCAGCTTGCGGCGTGGTGGGACCGTTGGCACCCTCGGCAATGATCTTAGCGCGGATACGGCCCACGTTTTCTTCCGTGATCTGGTTCTCGAGCGCTGCAGGTACGAGCACGTCGCAGTCTTGTTCCAGTCCCTCTGCGGGGTTCTTGAACTCTATTTTTGCATGTTTGAAGCCCAGTATGGAGCCGGTGTTTTTGCGGTGCTCAAGAATAGCATCGGGGTCCAGACCGTCTGGATGGTACAAGGCGCCGTCCCATTCGCACACGCCCACGATGATAGCGCCGTATTCCATCAATATCTTAGCGGCATTGTAGCCCACGTTTCCGAGTCCCTGCACGATGATCCGTTTGCCTTCCAAGCCGGGTGCCAAGCCTATTTTCTTCATGTCTTCGGCAACGCTTACGCATTCCTTGATGGCCATGGCCACGCCGCGTCCCGTGGCGGCCCGCCTGCCTGCGATACCATGGAGGGAGAGGGGCTTGCCCGTGACACAGGCGAAGTTGTTCATTTGGCCAGGGTTCATTGTCGAATACGTATCGGCAATCCAGCTCATCTCACGCTCGCCCGTGCCGTAGTCCGGCGCAGGTACGTCGATGGCAGGGCCAATGAAGTTCTTCTTGACCAGTTCGACCGTATAGCGACGCGTGATGGTTTCCAGCTCCGCCACGGAATAGTTTTTTGGATTGATAGCGATGCCGCCTTTGGCACCCCCGAACGGCACGTTGACGATCGCGCATTTATAGGTCATAAGGGCCGCCAAAGCCATCACCTCGTCCTCGTTGACCAGCTCGCTGTAGCGGATTCCGCCCTTGGTTGGCGACATGTGCTGCGAATGCTCTACCCGCCAGGCGTCGATTACTTCCAGCTTATCGCCGCGACGAAATGGGAAGCTGAAACGGTATACGCTGTTGCACGTTTTAATCTGCTCCAGCAGACCTTGCGGGTGGTTCGTGAATTGGGCGGCGTGATCGAAAAATCTAGTCACGTCTTCAAAAAAATGAGGTTTTTCGGTCGTTGTTGCTATTGACGTTGGCATAACAAATTTGGAAAATATAATATAAAACGGTTTTCAAACAAATAGCGCCCAAGTACAAGGGCTGTGTTTTGGTCAGCAGGTTTTGGTTGCGATAAGCGTTACTTGCGCTCCTTTTCCAGCTTGCTGACTTTGCGGTCAATCGAAAATAGGTAGATCGCCAAACCGACAAACAGGACGGCCATTACCAATACCACTACGTAAATCTTGCCCGAGCTGCGCAATCCCGTGGCCATCTCAACACCTGATTCACCGGACTGCGCAAAGCTAACCATTAAACTAGTGAGAAGTGCGGTAATAGACAGAATTATCTTTTTCATACGTTAAATTGCAAAATGGTTTAGAGTTTGGAGCCAGCCCTATTGCGGCGAGGCGATCGATGCCGGCGCCGACTGCTGTTTCAACTCGAACATACGGATCCGGTAGCGCAGGGTCATGATCCAAATTCCGACTAGGATCCAGCCAACGGCTGCGGGGTATAGTACGGCACGCATTTCCGCGTCCATCTCAAATTCCCCGAAACCCGAATTTCCGCCGGCTCCTGGGTGGAGCGAGTCGGTTGTCTTGGGCAGGATGTACATCAGTACGATCATTATCGGGAACGCGAATATGTTGTACACCGCGGATATCCGCGCGCGTTTTTGGTCTTCTTCCAAGGCATTGCGAAGTACCAGGTAGGCCAAATACATCAGCGTAGCGATAGCCGAGCCGTTTAACTTGGGATCATTGGGCCACGGGTCGCCCCACGTGAAGTTTCCCCAGATCATCCCGCTTATGAGTCCGAAAAAGCAGAAGATGATGCCCACGTTTACGCTTTCCACCGCTACCAGATCATCCTGTGGCCGGGTCGAGGACAAGTATTTGATACTGTAAAAAACGGAAATACCATACAGGGTAAGCATGGCGAACCACATGGGCAGATGGTAATACAGGATACGGATGGTTTCGTTGACGATAGGGAGTACTGGCACTGGCCCCAGTACGCCCGCGATGACGCTATATAGCACTAACAGCAGGCCCAGTATTTTCCACCAATTTTTTCTCATTCTTCGCGATGCGTTTTTAAAGCCGGCTCCACCGTACTTGACCCCGCACCAAAGAGGCTACGTGGCCGAGGTGTTTGCCGGGCCATTACTCTCGCCAAAGGTAAGGAAATAACAATAAAGAAACAGCGATTGTGATAATATTAATCGCTAACAGTACGGCAAGTTCCGGATAGCTTACACTGCGTTCAAGTCCCTGCATCGCGTTTTTTGACAGTTTGATCAGCACGATGAGCAACGGGATAATGATGGGAAAAGACAATACCGCCATGAGCGTGCTGTTGTTGCCGGCCTTGGAGCTGATGGCCGCCACCAGCGTGAAGACGCTCGCAAAGCTGACGGCACCGAGCAGGACGGCCGCGAAATACAATAGCGGATCGCCCACCGGATTGCCGAACACCAGCGAATAGAAAGAAAATGCTATGGTGGTGAGCAATACCATGATGCCCATGTTATAGACGATCTTGGCAAGGATGACGGCCTTGGCGCTGACGATCGAGTAATAGTAAAGCTGTCGGCCTTCCCCTTCCTGCGCGAAGCTTTTGTTGATCGCATTGACGGACGCGAAGAGCATGATAATCCAGAACAATACGTTCCAAGTGCTGGACTCAGGCGACTGGAATGCCTGATAGCATACGAAAATCGTGGATACGATATACAGGAGGATACTGTTGATGGCCGCCTTAGACCGCCATTCCAGCAGGATGTCTTTGTGGATCAACGCTTGTACTTCCTTTCGCAGGCTCATGGGCGCAAAGATACGATTTAGGAGCAAGAACGCGGTATGGTTCGCCATAGGCCCGTCCGCGGTTACGGACGCTTGCGGCGGGTCACCATCCGGACGACGGTATAGATGCTGATGCATACGCCGACCAAGGCGAATACGGCCGTGAATATGGGCTTATCGGCTTGTTTAGACTCGTCGATCCGGTGCCCGATGTACGCGCATACCCCGATGATGGCAAGCATTTGGAATCCCACGCCGGAATAGTAGGCGTACTTGGCCAAGGATGCGTTCGTAAGGGACTGTTTGCGCTTGTTCATGACGTCACGGTTTTGATCAGAATGCGATATGGGCCGTAGGGTCCACGGCCGTGCCGTTGTGCCACAATTCGAAGTGCAGATGCGGGCCGGTGGAGAGTTCACCGGTGTTGCCCGCGAAAGCGATCACTTCGCCAGCGCGGACGAAATTCCCTACTTTCTTTAGAATCGATGAGCAATGTTTGTATACCGAAAGTAGGTTGTTGTCGTGCTGCACCATGACCACATAGCCGGTCTCCGGGGTGTACGACGCAAACACCACGTGGCCGCCGAGGGTGGCCCGTACCGGTTCGTTCATCTTCACCGCGATGTCAATGGCGTAATGTTCCCCCTGCGGGCTGAACGTGGAGCTGACCACGCCGCTCACAGGGCTGTAAAAGGTGTACGAGGAAATGCCCGAGGTCCGGTTTTGCTGGTTTTCGGCTAGGTCATAGGGTGCCCCCGACTCCACCAGTTCGCGCAGCGCCAGTTCATCCTCGGACGGCCCTATGACAGGCACCTCCGTAGCGGGCATTACACTCTCGGCCGTGCCGGTAGCGGCGACCGTGGGATCCATGGTTTCGCCGGCCTCGCCACGCATCACCCGCCGTAAATTGTCCAAGTATAAGTCGTTGGCTTGGGTGAGCTGTTCAAGCGAATCCAGTCGGGCGTAAGCCTTGTTTAATTCATTGCGCTGCGCAGGACTGAGCGCCGTACCGATGACGTACTCGCGCAAGGGCGTTACGCGAATCATCACGATCGTCAGGATCGTGGTAACCGCCCCAATGGTGATCGCTGCCGTAATCCAGTACCACAGCTTGGCCGTGAACGATGCGCGCTCCTCAAAGGTGTCTTCGTGCAGGACGACCAGTTTGAAGCGGTCGTTCAGCACTTTCCGGATTTTGCTATACATTGCCACAATTGACGGTGTTTACTAGCCATACCCAATGACCGTACCAAAACGCACCTAACCCAATCCAAAGCTAAGGAACGGGTCGGGGATATACAAATGCGAAAAGCGCCGCGCTAGCGCACCTGATCCGAGGGCGCGCGGACGAAAATACTTTTTCAATAGCCAAAATATAATGATATTTTTGCCTGTTGGGCAATATACTGCCTTGGATTCGTCCCGCCGGCCAGCAGCTTCCGGGTGGCGCGTAATTTGGATAACCGGGAGGCTGCTGTAATCCGTTCCGAACGGAGTGGCGGGCGGTTTTCGACGGCTAGTCAAGATAGTTAAAACAGGATTGAAGAGTTTTCTAACGATTAGGCAATTATTGAGAGTAAGCATGCTATGCATCGCGGCAGCGGTCATTGGAGCCTGTGCTGGCCAGCGGCGTGCCGAACCCCAATACGACATCATGGAAAACCTGTCGGCCCGTTACAACATCATCCACCACGGTCGCGAAATCATCAGCGACGTGCGCCGCAGCCAATTTGACGCCCACCGCGATAATTACCAGCAGCTGCTACCGGTATTTGTGGAGCCGCCCGCCCAGGCGGCGGCAAGCTATGGTACGCTCATGGATTCGGTGGCCGGCAAGGCCCGCGTTATCATCAATGAAAAGACGAAGAGCAAATATATCGGGGAAGCCTATTTTTTGACAGGCCAAGCCAACTACCTCAAAGGAAATTATTTCAATGCACTTGAGCTGTTTGCCTACACGGCCGGTGCGTATGCCGACGAACCTGCCCAGCGGCAGGCCGCGCTCGTATGGAAGGCCCGCGCACTCATGCAACTGGGTAACCAAACGCAGGCGGGTCTAGTGCTCGATACGGTGTTTCTCGGGCTGGAGACCGACCGGAAGTCTATGGGGATGGCCTTTGCGGCCCAAGCCCGCCATTACATCCATATCGGGGACCATGCCTCGGCCATTGATATGCTGTCGCAGGCGATCGAGCACACCCGCGATCGACGCATCACGCGGCGCTGGCATTTTTTGCTCGGGCAGCTGCTCGCGGCCGAGGGCCGAAACGAGGAAGCGTACCACCACTATACGCGGGTGGTCCGGAGCAACGCACCGTACCTGATGGCATTTCAAGCCGACCTGAAACGGGCGTTTCTCGTGACGGAAGACCATGCAGACCACGCGGTGCGGGTGGCCTTGCTGCGACGGATGCTGCGCGACGATAAGAACAAGGAGTTCAAAGATCAGATTTACCATCAGATAGGCGAGCTCTACGCACAGGATGGCCACGTGGAGCATGCGATCCTGAATTATAATCTAGCGCTGCGGCACCAGAGAGGCAACCGCTACCAGACCACGCTTTCCTACTTACGGCTGGCCGACCACTACTTTGATACGGGCGACTATGAACGCGCCCAAGCGTATTATGACAGCACCGCGGCGGTATTGCCGCCCGACTTCCCGGATATAATCCAAGTACAGCGCAAGATTGCCAACCTGGATGCCTTGGTGAGCCAATTGCGGATCGTGGCATTCCAGGATAGTTTGCAGTATTTGGGAGGCTTGCCCGAGCCCCAACGCATGGCGGTAATCGATTCGGTCATCACAGCACGATACGTAGAACTAGAAGCCCATCAGGCCTTACAAGAGCACCGCGCCAAGCGGGGTACGCCGTCGCAGCAAGTCCGCCGAGCCACCGACTTCGACAGCGATTTCATCGATCCCATGAGTACCTATTCGGATGGGCGATTCTATTTTAACAACCCCGACGCAATGGGTATGGGATTGGCGGAATTTAGACGGCGTTGGGGAGATCGCCCCCTCACCGACAACTGGAAATTTGCCAACAACATGAACCTGGCCGCGACATCCACCCAAACGGCCAGCGTTGCGGATACCGGCATGTCCGCCGAAGCGACGCAGCAGGCCAGCGCATTTGACAGCCTCGCCTGGGCGGCGGGCATACATGATCGCTATCTCAGCCAATTGCCCCTCGATGGGGAGCGGCTGGACTCGTCTAACCGGATGATACAAACGGCACTCGTCAATACCGGAGACATCTATCGCGATGGGCTGAGGGACATGCGTGCCGCGGCACGTACCTACGAAAAGGTGCTGGAACGGTTTTCCGGCCATCCCCGCACGCCCTTGCTTTACTACAACCTGTATCGCGTGTATGCTGACATCGATGCGGCCCGCTCAACGCATTATCGGGATAGGCTGCTGGCCGAGTACCCGGATGCGTTGTATAGCCACATCATCCGCGATCCCCTTTACTTGGTCAAACAGGAACAGGAGCGCGAGGTCTTCAACCAACGCTACGAACAAGTCTACATGCAATACGTAGACGGGCAGTACGCCGACGTGATTAAGGCGGTAGGCGACGTGTTGGATCACGGAAATCCCCCGTTGGGAATATCGAGCCAGTTGGCCTACCTGCGCGCACTTGCGGTCGGGCGGACGGCAGGCGTCGATGACTTTGAGTCCAGTCTCAGTCAGCTCGTGGAGCGTTTCCCCGAGGATAGCTTGGTGACGCCCTTAGCCAAACAGCATTTGGCGTATATCGATTTGCACCGCGATACGCTGGCTACGCGAACCTTTGCGCTGGATGAACCGGATCGAGCGAGGGAACGTTTTGTGGACGAGCCCGTCGTTACGCTTTGGCCCCAGCTGATGATTGAAGGCCGGCCCGTGCTGGCAAGTGCGCCCCGCAAGCTAAATATATCGGGGCAGCGGCCCGTCAGTCAGCAGCTTTCGCCGGGCCAGGTTTCGGGCGGGCAGTTGACCGGGCAGCAAATCGCGCAACGCGTGGTGACGGCAGAGGTGGCTGAAAACCCATATCGCGACCTGTCGCTGCTGCCTGACTCGGCTACCTACTTCTTTGTCATCAACGTGATGCATGGGACGGTCAACCTGGCACCGTCGCGTTTCGGGATTGGCCAGTTTAACCGGACTCGCTACGCCCGGGCGGCCATCGCGCACCAAGTGAAAGCCGTGAACGACGAAAACCAGTTGCTGTACATTGGGCCGTTTCGCAGCTACGATGAAGTGAAGCTTTATGAGACCCGGATCTTGCCCTTATTGCCCGACATCATGAAAGTACCCGCAGACTTGTACAATACGTTTATCGTGACGGAAGACAATTTTGGCACGTTATCTGATTTTGATTCTATCGACGATTATTATACAATCTACCGCGAACGGCATTGACAATAACGCTAAACTAGCACGTGAAAATGAAGAAACAGGTGAATAAGAAAAATGAATTGACCAAAGAGGATACGCGTCGCTATACGCGCACTTTTTGGAAAATCATCGTGGGCGTGATCTTGGCGGGATTCCTGTTTATTCTCAGTGTGGGGTTGGGGTTGTTTGGCAAGCTGCCGACGTTCGAGGACTTGGAAAATCCCAGGAGCAACCTGGCATCGGAAGTGATCTCGGAAGATGGCGTGGTACTGGGGACTTATTTCATTCAAAACCGGTCAAACGTAAGCTACGAGGAACTGTCGCCGTATCTGGTGCAAGCGCTGGTGGCCACCGAAGATAAGCGTTTCTATTCGCATTCGGGAATAGACTTCCGGCGCACCTTCACGATTATCTTCTATAACCTGATGGGTAAGCGCCAGGGTGCGAGTACGATCACGCAACAGTTGGCCCTCAACTTGTTTTCCGACGGGCGTGCCCGCAGTACCGGCAAACGCATCATTCAGAAGTTTCAAGAGTGGATTACCGCGGTGCGGCTGGAGCGCAACTACACGAAGGAAGAGATCATTACGATGTACTTTAATACGGTCGACTTCGGAGCCTATAATACCTTCGGCATCAAATCGGCCGCGCGCACGTACTTTAATACGACGCCTGATAAGTTGAATCCCCAGCAATCCGCCATCCTCGTTGGCATGTTGAAAGGGCCCGGCATTTATTCACCGGTACGCTATCCGCAAAACTCCATCCGGCGTCGCAATGTCGTCATCGACAACATGCAACGGATGGACTACCTTACGCGGGAGCAATCGCTGGAATTGCAGCGCGAGCCGTTGGTGCTGGACATGCGGTTGACCAACCATACGGAAGGGCTTGCGCCGTACTTCCGGGCCGTGATGAAACGCGAAATCCAGCGTACGTTCAGCGAACTTTCCATTACGAAGCCGGATGGTTCCCCCTATGACCTGGACCGTGACGGTCTGCGGATCTATACGACTATCAACTCCAAAATGCAGCGCTATGCCGAAGAGGCTCAGGCGGAGTGGATGAAGAGCTTGCAGGAGGAATTTGACCGGGAGAAAGGCAATCGTGACCTGTTTCGCGGGGAGAACGCCAAATTGCTGGAGGTGGGCATGAAGCGGTCCGATCGCTACCGCATGCTCAAGCAGGCGGGCTATTCGGAGGAAGAAATCAAGAAAGATTTCGATACGCCCCACCCGATGACCATCTTTACGTGGGAAGGAAACCGAGATACGACGATGAGTCCGATGGACTCCATCCGGTATAATAAGCAAATACTGCGCAACTCGATGATGTCCATGGAGCCTCATACCGGCTACGTGCGGGCTTGGGTAGGCGGCATCAACTTTGAGCATTACAAATACGACCAAGTGAAGATGGGTACCCGACAGGTCGGGTCGACGGCTAAGCCTTTTACCTACGCGGTGGCGATCGACAATGGTTATTCGCCTTGTTTTCAGGTTCCTAACGTTCCGCTGACGATCGGGTCTGGTCCGAATGCATGGAGTCCACGCGGCGACAACCGGGCGGGCAGCCCCATTACGCTGCGGACGGCTTTGGCACAATCCCAAAACCTGGCCACTGCGTACATGGTTAACGAAGTAGGAGCCGCGCCGGTCGCGAGCCTCACCAAGCGTATGGGCATTACCTCGGACGTACCCAGTTATCCGTCCATATCACTGGGTGCCTACGAGGCATCGGTTTTTGACATGGTAGGGGCCTACTCCGCGTTTGTCAACCATGGAGTCTGGATCGAGCCAACCTACCTATTGCGCATCGAGGACAAGAACGGAACGCCGATCTATGAACATGCGCCCAAGGTGACCAAGGTATTGAATAGTGAGAGCGCATACATCATGGTCGATATGCTGAAGAGCGTGGTAGATGCCGGATCGGGTAGGCGTATCCGATTCCGCTACGACATCCGCTACCCGATGGGCGGAAAGACCGGTACCACCAACGACAACTCCGATGCCTGGTTTATTGGCATCACCCCCGAACTGGTCAGTGGGGTATGGACGGGAGCCGAAGACCGTGGTATCAGCTTCGCCTCGATGGCGCAGGGACAGGGCGCACATGCCGCGCTGCCCGTTTTCGCCATTTACATGAAAAAAATATACGCGGATGAAAGCCTGGGATACTCCACGGGCGATTTCCCATTGCCGGAGGGTGGGCTGACGCGCACGCTCGACTGCAGCGAATACCAGAATTTCTACGGCGAAGAAGAGCCACAGCTCGACGACAGACTGGGCTTTTGACGGAGGGTTGTGCTCGCGCGCATAGGTCTCGGTAGCCAGCGTAGGTGAGCCATTGGAAGATGACGACATTTGATTATCGAAAAGCACTTGCAAAGATTCCGCGCAAGCCAGGCGTATACCAATATTGGGACGCGGCGGGCGAACTGATTTACATCGGGAAAGCCAAGGACCTGCGTAGCCGGGTAGGCTCATACTTTGTGAAAGCCAACCAGCTTAACAGCAAAACCCGGGTGCTTGTCCGTAAGATAAACCGTATCACGTTTACCATCGTGGACACGGAAATCGATGCCTGGCTGCTCGAAAATAGCCTGATCAAGAAGCATCAGCCCCGTTACAACGTGCTGCTCAAGGATGATAAGACCTATCCGTGGATTGTCATTAAGAATGAGCGCTTTCCGCGTATTTTCCCGACACGGAAAGTCGTACGCGACGGGTCCAAATATCTGGGGCCCTATGCCTCGGTAAGCATGATGCATACCATCCTCGACACCATCCGCGAACTCTATCCGCTGCGCACGTGCAACCTGGCGCTGACGCCTGAAAATATCGAGAAGGGTAAGTTTCGCGTATGCCTCGAGTACCAAATAGGCAATTGCAAGGGACCGTGTGAGGGGCTGCAGGGCGAGGAAGACTACAACCGCGATATCGAAGACATCAGCAATATCCTCCACGGGCGCATCGGTGTCGTCATCCGGAGACTAAAAGAGCAATTGGACGAAGCCATCGCCGCGTTGGAATTTGAGCAGGCTCATCGGATCAAAAGCAAGCTGGACCTGCTGGATCGCTACCAAAGCAAGTCTACGGTGGTCAATTCCTCCATTACCGATATCGATGTGTTTAGCATCGCGTCTGACCAAGGCTATGCGTTTGTAAACTACCTGAAAATAATGAACGGCGTGGTAATCCAGACCCAGACCATTGAGCTGAAACGGCGCTTGGACGAGACGGAGGAAGAGCTACTGACACTGGCAATCCCCGAAATCCGGAGCCGGTTTGAAAGCACGTCGAAGGAAATCGTCGTACCCTTTCCCATTGACATTGCCACGGACGATAAGCTCCGGTTTACCGTGCCGAAGGTGGGCGAGAAGAAGAAGCTACTGGAGCTTTCGCAAAAAAACGTGGCTTATTTTAAAAAGGAACGGCTCACCCAGTATGAAAAACTGAATCCAGAGATTCGGATCGAGCGTATCCTGACCCGCATGATGCACGACCTGCGCATGAACGTGTTGCCGCGCCATATCGAATGCTTCGACAACTCCAACTTCCAAGGAAAGTATCCCGTGTCGGCGGTCGTGGTATTTAAGGACGCCAGCCCTTCGAAGAAAGACTATCGGCACTTCAACGTCAAGACAGTAGAAGGCCCAAACGATTTTGCGACGATGGAAGAAGCGGTTTACCGACGCTACCGACGCTTGCTGGACGAGGAACAGCCCCTGCCGCAGCTCGTCGTTATCGACGGGGGAAAGGGACAGCTATCCGCCGCGCTTAAGAGCCTCAAAAAACTGGGCATCGACAAGCAGATGACGGTCATCGGCATTGCGAAGCGGCTAGAAGAGTTGTTTTATCCGGGCGACCAATACCCGTTGTATCTTGACAAAAAGTCGGAGACCTTGCGCGTTATCCAGCACCTGCGGGACGAAGCGCACCGCTTCGGTATCACTTTCCATCGCAACCAACGCAGTCGGAAGACCTTCCAGACCGAACTGGAGCAAATTCCCGGAATCGGCAAAACATCAGCGGAGCGCCTGCTCAAGAACTTTAAGTCCGTTAAAAAAGTGCGGGAGGCGACCGATGCGCAGCTACGTACGGTGCTCAATGCCAAACAAACCGCTGCCTTGCGTGCTTATTTTGATGTGCCGAGTTCGGACTAGCTTGTAACGGGAGAGAAGCCGCCGTTTATTTTCCGATCCGCCCTAAATGGGTGTCCTGAAATCCGGAAAAATACTTCAGCCCATATCCCACCGACCGATCCATGGCGCTATGGCCCAACAATACCAGTCCGGCCAGCAGCACCCCGGGCAACTGCGCGGACCAACCGACGATAATGAGGGCGACGCCAATGCCTTGGTGATGGAAAAGGTTATAGGTAATGGCGCCCGCCCGCGGCCCCGCCAGGTAGCCAAGCATGCTTACATCCGGGAGGAGCAGCAGCAGGGGGAACAGCCACCACGCGTGGCCGAGAAGCAAGGTGGCCGTATAGCAAGCAAGCAGCAATGAAAATTGTTCGGTGTTCAGCAGTATACGCATATACATTGGAGAGCGGCCGCTTCCGAATGTTACAGCGAGGTGTCCGGTTTCTCGGGCGTGGCCTTTCGTTCCCGCTCCTCCCGTTCGGAACGCCACGTGGTCATTCGTCGGAAAAACTCGCCGAATGAATTGAATTCCTGCCTATACACCAAGCCTACGGCGCTGACGTATTCGTCGTTATTCGGGTTGAGTAGAAAGTTTCTGGTGTTCAGTCTGTTGCTGCCGCGTAGTACCAGCCTGCCATCCTTGCGGATAAGGTAGAGCAGCTCGGCGTCCGTGGCGACACGGTCGCCAAACACGTTAAGGTCATGGAGCTGCAGGTTGCGCCGATCCGAGACGCCTCCAGTAAAGATGACCCGATCGTCAAATAACCGGAACGAGGCGCTGGCGTCGTTAAGCGAGCGGATGTTAAAGTCGACGAAGCGTAGGTTAAGCGACTGGGCCAAGATGTTGTTCAGTTGGTTGAACGCCAGCTCGGTGCCCGCGCTAATGAGCGTATTGTTGAGCTCGCGCGAGAAATCGGAGGACGAGCCTGGCGCGAACGACCGGCGGACGATGAGGCTGAGTGCCTGCTGGTTGACGTTGTTGATGTCCGAAAGGTAGCCCTGCAATTCGTCCTTGATATAGGGCTCGTTTGGAAAGTTGATGCCAAAGGTAATGTCGGGCCGCATGAGGCTGCCGTTCAAATTCATTTCGGCCTGTGCCAGTACGCGTTGCTCGTTGGCATTTCCGCCTGCAGCGTTATAGAGTGGCGCTACGCTCGTCCGCTGCGCGTAAATCGCGGTGAGGTTAACGGTCGCCTCGGCAGGCTGGCCGGTCCAGCGAATCGTGCCCCCTTGGTTGATCTCGAAGATTTTGTTGATGAAGTCCTGTGCAGTGAACGTAAACCGACCGTTGTCGATGACGTAGTCGCCAAACATGCTGAAGTCGCCGAGGCTGCTGATACCTAGGGAAATGGTTCCTTCGCCCTGGCCCGAAAGCTCGCCTAGGCCGGTGTAAATGCTGGTCTGGGCCTCGGGCAGTACCTGCAGCTCCATGTTCATGGTCATCCCCCGGAGGAAAGCCGACCGGGTATGCGCTACGTTGCTCGAATCTTTGCCCACGAAGGAGATAAACTCGGCGTCACTCATGGTGGTGGCCGCATTGAGCGGGATGGAGATGGACGTATGGGCATCGGTCCGTGCGTTGATGTCGATGCGGATCGCATTCGTCGGTCCGCTAAATTCGAAGCGTCCGGTACCATACGCCGTTCCGTAGTATAGGGGGTTGTCGCGAAAGGTGGTGTTCAATACCAGGAAGTTTTCCGCGTCGATGCCGACGTCGATCACGGGCACCAGTGGGTTAGCCATGTTGACGGTTCCGTTGACCGTGGCCGTGTGGTTTTGGGGATCGCGCAGGACCATGTTCTCCATGCGGATGGTACTGTTCGCAATTTGCACCCGGTCGTCAATCCGGTAGCGGGTGCGGAGGTAGTCGACTACAAACTCGGCGTCATGCAGTTCGCTGGTGCCGTTGAGTTGGAGGTCGCTGAACGAGCCCGAAACGCGTAGCTTGGACGATATCGTACCACGGATATCCGACACCAAGTTATTGAGGAAAGGCTGGAACACGGCAAGTTCGCTTTTGTTCAGCGCGAGGTTGACGTCTAGCTTGTCGATTTCGTCCAGCGTGTTGTAAGTGCCCGAGGCATACATGGTTTGTACGCCATGATAGATGGCTTCTGCATTCAGGTTTACCACTTGGGATGCGGGGTCGTAGTCGGCATTGAGGAAGAAATCGCCGATGGGCGTCGTCCCGAACTTGACTTCTTGGGCGGTCAGCGCGGCTGCCCCGAAGGGATTTCGCGCGGCCGAATAGACGTAGAGGTCGCCATTCATTGCGCCAGACAAGGCAATGCCCGATCGTCCGATAAATGGATTCAGCGTGCGGAGGTCAAACTCGTTGAAATGGACGAAAAGCTGGTCTGCAGGCGAGGCAGAGATCTTGCCCTGCAAATGTAACCGTTGAGCGCCTTGCGCGAAGGCTAATCCATGGATTTCGGCGTGGTCGTCGTGGATATCAATGGCACTCTCCGGATCCAGCACCCAACGGTTATCGTCAATGCGTACGGTAGAATGATCAAAAGCGACCTGAGCCGGTTGGCCCATTGCAAATTGTATCGTGCCATTCAGGTCGAGCCCGTTGGTGGCGGTATCCCGGCCGGACGTAACTGCGAAATACAATACATCGTTGGCGAGCTTGTTGTTGAGGTGGGTGTTTTCGACGTAAATGCTGTCCGAAAGCGAAATTCGGTCGATCGATGCCAGCAAGAGCAGGGTGTCTTGGTTGGCCGATTCGTCGACGAGCACGTCTTGAAACCGGATGTTTCCGTACCGTATACTCGGCGCCACGAAGTTAAAGTTCGCCAAGCTGTCGCGTGTGGAGAAATACCCGGAAAACGCGAGTCCTTCGTGAATGGCCAATTTGGAATCTACGAATGGGGCGATGGGCGCAAAGTCCTTGATGTGCAGCTCCACGTCAAACTCTTGGTTGCCCGAAGCACGGTCGTCCAAATCCATGGACGGGGCATAGCGCATCGCCACGGACCTAAAATAAGCGCCGAACGTGCTCCAATCGGAAATACCGTGGAGCGCACCGTCAAAAATGTCGGACTCGACCTGTACCGTGCGCTGGTGTTCGTTGCCTTCGGCGACGAGGCTAAAGCTGTGCACGGCAAAGCTGTCGGACTGGTGGGTGAAGCGCAGGCTGTCCAAACGCACGTTGCCTTGGATGTTATTGAGCGCATCGCCCGTAAAGTCGCTAGTCAGCACCGCATGCTGGATGCTTACCGAATCCTTGGTATAAATGCCTGTTTGGAGGAGGTTTGCCTTCTCAATGGTGGCTACGAACGAATATTCCGGCAGGTTGGGGTTGAAATTGACCGCCCCGTCGAAGCTGAGGGCCAGGTTCGGATCGGCAATCCGCGCACGGCCGGAGAAAAGCATTTCATGGAAGTTGCCTTCCAATGCGATATTTTCGTAGCGATATCCGTTGTAGTCCACGTAAGCGAGCGTTCCCTCCATCTCATTATCCATCTCGCGAAAGACGAACCCTTCTCCGGCGATGCGTAGGTCGAATGCGGCCTGGCCAACGGCGGTGTAGCCCAATAGTTGCCCTAACTGGTAGGCGGGGGAGGAGATATGGCCCGAGTAGATCCCTTTATTGATGAGCGTCAGATTGATGTCGGCGTCCAACAAGCCCAGTTGGGTTTGCAAGGCTCCGTCGGCTATGAAGTCGTTATACAATCCAATGATGGAACCGCGGTATACGATGTCTCCCATCCGGTCGAATATGTCGGGCAGCTCCACCTGGGTTTGGCGCGCCAGTTGCGGCACTAAGGTTTCGATCTCGTCGCTGGTCGTAGCCAACTCGTCGAGTCGCAGCGTGAAAAGGGTTTGGTTGATGTCAGGCAAGCCGTCTATCCGGATATCGCCGCGCAGGCGGGTCCGGTCGCCGGTACGCAAGACGATGTCGCGTCCGCGGATTGCATTGACACGGCCGAGGAGCTGCCCGCTGATATTGGCCGCGAATCGCGTGTTGGCCATTCCGGGCGCAAAGAATTCGATGTCTCTTGAGTCGATGTACGCGTCGTTGAGCGCCAGCGTGATGTCGACCGAATCCACGAAATGAACGAATTGCGAAAAACGCCCATAATGCAACTTGAGGTGGTCGCGTAGGCGACTGCGATTGGTTTCGAGATAGAGATCGCTGAACTCCATGTGATCCGCATCGATGACCATGACGGCGTTCATTTCTCGAATGCGAAAACCGCTTTTTTCGCGGAGCGATAGGCCAGTGACTGCCGACTTGAACCAATGCGTGCTGAAGTCGATGTCTGAAAAGGTGCCATTTAGATCCGAAAATTGCATGTTTTGGTAGTCGATGGCGCCCGGCCGCTCCTCGGCCTTTCCCCGAAAATCGCGATACGAAAACCGCATGTTTTCCAAGCTGACATCGCCCAGGTCGAGCTGCCATCGGCTGGGCGCGGTGCTTTTCGGCCCCGACTGCTCCGTACGGAAGTAGTCGGCGATGAAGGACGTGTTGGAGCTATCCGTATAGCGTTTCAGGGCAAGCAAACCCTCCGAAATCCGCAGGTTGCCGATTGTGGCCTGCCGTTGGTGCAGGCGGGCCAGGTTGATGGCGGCTTTCAGCTCGTGGGCATAGAGCAAGGTGTCGCCCGTACGGTCCTGTACATAGAAATCACGCAGCACGAAAGAAGCAAACGGGTCGAGGTAGAGCCCGCTCAAGGATACCTGCGTATTCAGCTCGCGCGACAAGTAGTTTGCGGCTTTTTTGGCTACGTAAGTTTGCACGGGTTCGTACCGAAGCGAAAACGCCAATCCAGCGATAATCAGCAACAAGCCAGCCAGGCACCAAAGCGTGATTTTCAGTATTTTTTTGATACTTTTGTAGTTTGTTTTACACAGTCAAAAACTGCCCATGGCCATTATCCTCGGCATTGAGTCGTCTTGCGACGAAACGTCTGCCGCTATCTGTATAGACGGAAAAATACACTCCAATATTATAGCCGACCAAGCCATCCATGCAAAATACGGTGGCGTTGTGCCGGAGTTGGCGTCGCGGGCGCACCAGCAACACATCATACCCACGGTGGAAGAGGCTATCCAGCAGGCAAAAATACATAAAAATAGCATAGATGCGGTAGCATTTACCCGCGGGCCCGGCCTGCTTGGTTCCTTGCTCGTGGGCACCTCGTTTGCCAAGGCTTTTGCCTTGGGACGAGGCATCCCCTTGGTGGCGGTTAACCATATGCAAGCCCATATTTTAGCCCACTTCATCGATGAACCGAAGCCGGCATTTCCTTTTCTGTGCCTGACGGTATCAGGGGGGCATACGCAGATCGTGTTGGTGCGCGACTACTTCGACATGGAAATCGTCGGGCAAACCCTGGATGACGCGGCAGGAGAGGCTTTTGACAAGACCGCCAAGATATTGGGGCTACCGTATCCGGGTGGGCCGCTCATCGACAGGCACGCCAGGGAAGGCGACGCTACGAGGTTCGCATTTCCCGAGCCCCAGATCAGCGGGTTCGATTTTAGCTTCAGCGGCTTGAAGACTTCCATCATGTATTTCGTTCAACGGGAAACAAAGGCCAATCCTGATTTTGTGACAAACAACCTGGCCGATATCTGCGCCTCTGTACAAGAACGGATCGTCACGATTCTCCTCAACAAGCTACAGAAAGCCGCATCTACCTTCGGTATCGACCAAATAGCGATAGCGGGCGGGGTTTCTGCCAATTCAGGATTACGGGATAGCCTCCGCGCGATGGGCCAGCAGGCCGGATGGTCCGTGTTTGTCCCGCGATTTGAATACTGCACCGACAATGCCGCAATGATCGCTATCGCGGGTTACCACAAATTCCTGGCTGGCCAGTTTGAATCGCAGGATGTCGCCCCCCTGGCCCGCTGGGCACCCTAGGACGTTTGGGGCTGCTCGACTTCGCTTGGCTGTGCCGCTAGTTCGAGCTCAGCGATAAACTCTTCGCCCCATCGCTGGATGTCATAGTGGCTGACGATCTCGAAGAGGCGCTTCATGCGAATCTGGCGGTCACTGCTTTCCATCCGGATGGCTTGCATCAGCATTTCTTCCATATTGCGCTTGTCATACGGGTTGGTGAGCAAGGCGTAGGGAAGCTCCACGGAGGCGCCCGCAAACTCGGAGAGCACCAGTACCCCGTTCGGTTCATCCTGAAGACCCTGTATTGCTACATATTCCTTAGCCACGAGGTTTAGCCCATCGCGCAACGGCGTTATCCATGCCACGTCTGCTACGGCGTAGTAGGTAATGACCTCTTCGAAGGGAACCGACCGGAAAAAGTATCGGATGGGTGTCCACTCCAGGTTGGAATACTTGCCATTGATCTTGCCCACTTCCCGATCCAGTTCGTGTTGGATTTTGTCATATATCCGCATTCCTTGGGCTGGCGGGGTACAAATATTGATTAATTCGATCTTGCCGTGGAGCTCAGGATAGTTCTCCAGCAACTCCCCGAAGGCCTGGATTTTCTCCAGCGGACCTTTGACATAGTCCAGTCGTTCTACCGACAAGATGATCTGTTTGCCGGCCGTCCGTTTTTTAAGCGCCGCGATGCGTTGCTGCGTGTGTTTCCGTTTGTATACTTGCTTGATGTAATCGATATTGATGCCCACAGGCTGGGCGCCCAGGCGGATCACGTGGTTGCCCGCCTGTATGCGCTTGGCCATCTGGTCTACGCCCAGGGCACAGCTATACGTAAGGAATTGTTTGGCCGCGTTGATGCGTTCCAGCACCTTGACGGGCGCTTGGCTGCGTACCACGTCGACGAAGTTTTCGACATAGCGCGGGATGTGGAAGCTGATGAAGTCGCATTGCAATAGGCTGCCGATGATTTCCCGCCGCCAGGGGATGATGTTGAAGATGTCTGCCGGCGGGAATGCCGTATGGTGGAAGAAACCGATTTTTACATCGGGACGAAGCCGGCGCAGATAGGCCGGAACCATCCACAGGTTATACTCGTGAATCCATACCAGTGCGTTTTCGTCAGCCTCCTCGGCTACCCGAGTGGCGAAAAGCTCGTTGATTTTCAAATAATGTTCCCAATGGTCGTGGTTGAATTTCGCCTTGTCAATAAAGGAGAAGATAGTGGGCCAAAACGCTTCTTTGGCAAAAATCCGGTAAAAAAGGTCAATCTCCCGCTTGGTGAGGGGGATGATGGATGCAATAAGGTTGGGGTATTTCCGTTCGTCGATATAAGTGTTGCGGATGGGCTTTTTTTCCGATGCCGCTACTTCGTCCTCGCCAATCCATACGCCGGATCGCCCTTTGTCGAATAAACCTAATAGCGAAGGGATGATACCGTTCGGGCTGCGTGGCGGAATCCGGCGTTCCACGCCGTCAACCACTTCTTTGTCAAAGGGCAGGCGATGGTAAACCATCAGCAATTGGGTTTCCCCCAGATGTTTTTTCCGTTTCGGGGAAACGGTTTCGCGGTAGTGCTTCTTGAAATTTGGGAAATGGCGCATGGCCTCGATGATGCCGCCCGCGCCGGCGGCCTTCGCGTGGTAAACGAGCGGGTTGTCGCGGGTCTGCTCCGTAAGCTTCGGCTCGGCCTGGCCGACCACCACGCCTTTGTAGCCCGTATCATAGAGCGAAAGGTCGTTGAGCGTGTCGCCCGCCACCAAAATGTCGGAAGCGGCGATGCCTTCTATTTCCACCAGCTTTTTTAGCGTGCTGCCTTTGTTTACGCCCGCAGGCAGGATGTCCAAGTATTTGTCCAACGACAGCAACACCTGACATCCGTGCTGCTCCGCTACGGCCCTGACGGCCTCTACGTCGGTTTCCTCGTTGTAATAAAAGGAGCAGCGCCGCTGCTGGGGTACTTCCTGGTAGCGCAGGCCTGGGATGTCCTTCAATGCCTCGCGAAACATCAGCGACCCGGGCCAGATCTGCTCGATTTCCGACTGGATCGGCTCGATGGACTCGAGCGTTTCGCCGTTGAGAATGGTGGCGCCCACATCCGCGATGATGTAATCCGGCACGGGAAGGATGGGGTCGTTTAGCAGGGGCATTACGCTTTCGGCGCCCCGCCCGGTAACGAAGACCAGCTTGATGTCCTTGTCTTGGCGAATTAGTCGATATAGTCTCTGTTTGTCAACGCTTTTTCCTCCTAAAAAGGTTCCGTCTAAATCTGTTGCTAATAGCATATGTTTGATGGTTTAAAGATAAATTTACGCGTATGGCCCCTTGTATGCCCCACAGCGGGGCGGGCCATGTGGTTCGGCCGTCAGGGTGCTAGCCACCTGCAGGGGAAAACATCTTAGGCAATAACGTAGGGTCGCGAGAGGCGCCATCGCCCAAACCGATGATCGGAAGCGGCTAGTGTCTAGGGAGAGTCACCGCGGAACAAGCCTACGCGTCAAAGAATAATGAAGATCGTTGCTCATTGGTAGATAAATGTATGGAAAAATAGACAGACATGCAAACGGATGCGGAGTGATGACCCTTTTGGAAGGGTGAAATGGTCCGCGGGGAAGGGTGGAAGGCCTCCTTAAAGCAGCTCCGTGTCAATGCGGTCGAGGACCAGGCTGTCCCGTGACGGGTTGAATTTGCGCGCAAAGAACTTTCCGGATGAAGCAAAGCGATCGAAATCGTCCGTGGTGAGGGTTTTGGGACTCACGCGCCCCTCGCTCCAGTCGATATAGCGCAGTCCATCATTGACGAGTGCGGGGCGATGGGCCGAACTGTACAAGACAGTTTGGAAAAAGAATTCGTCGGGGCCCCACGTGTGTTTGAAAAACCGCATGGCGTCGGGGTTGCGTGTCGCATACATCACTACACACCGGGCATGTTCCGCCGTTAGGGTCATCCATTGTGAACGCCCGCAAAACGACAATCCCGCTGGCATCTCCCGGTGGGGCGTCACACGATTAATGGCGTGCTGGAGGGTGTATTTGCCCGGAAAGCCGTAATCTACCAAGTGGTATTTGCGAATCTTCTTCTGCGCCTCTTCCCACCAAGGAGAACCCTCAAAATGCATCTCCATGAAAGATTTGCCGGGGCGGCCCGCCAGGAACCGGTGGAACTCGGCCGGTTTTCGGATAGGGTAGTCGGATGCGCTCAGCAGGTTGACAAAATCGTAGGGCCCCTTGTCCAGGATTTCGGCTATTGCGCGGAGGGTGGCGGCCACCATGCTGTACGCCCCCCAGCGAATGGCCGTTCGTGACTGGATGAGGTTGATGGAGCGGTTGGTCGTCAAATGATCGACCAGGGATCGCGTGGCTGGTTTTTTGTCGATATGCACATACACCTCGTCGTCTCCATAGGCGAGACGAGTGGCCAGTCGCTCCACGGCGGCGGCATCTTCGTGCGCAAGGATCAAATGGGCAATACGGGCCACGGCAGGTCTCTGGGTTCTAATGAGGGATAAAGGTAAGGTTAAAAGCCAGATGGCAGGAAATATATCCTGAAATTCATCGCAGTGGTCTAGGTGGCCGCTTGCGGAAGAGGTTTGTGACGTTTGGCAATTGCAATAAAAAAAGAGGCTGCCTCATCGGTTATGGGACAGCCTCTTTAGCATGTTATCCATAGGTGCCGGCGACCGGCTACCAGCGGCTTTTTGTTTCCTTGCGTCTACCCGAAAAGTCGCGGAATCCGCCTCGGTTGGTATCCCGGCTTCTGCGTGGGGGGCGTTCGGAGTCGCCGTAGCTCTTGCTGGCTCCATACTTGCCGCCACCCTTACCGGACCTGGCGCCTCCTCGGCCTTCGCTGGCATTCTCGATGCGAACCATGCGGCCGTTGAAATCCACTTGGTGAAGGCCTTGGTAGATCTTGTCGACCTGCTC
>Ga0079224_100000241_pt1 | contig 48694 bp, 48 predicted proteins | sample Stecom2015_FD_80414 | JGI IMG/M metagenome (GOLD analysis project Ga0079224, IMG submission 80414) | Agricultural soil microbial communities from Utah to study Nitrogen management - Steer compost 2015 | ecosystem: Environmental > Terrestrial > Soil > Agricultural land | place: USA: Utah... | reverse complement strand
GCGGCCCTCCCGGATGACGGTCACTTCGTAGGTGCCCGGCTCCAGCTCGTAGGGGCCCGGCGCGTACTCCTCACCGTTGATGAGGTAGGTGACCGGCGTGTCCTGGTACTGGTCGTCCGGGTGCCGGTAGGACAGGATGATGGTGGCCGGGGTCTCGCAGTCACCCTCGATGATCTCCGGCAGCGGCACCCAGCCGCAAGGTTGCGAGTACTCCCGCTTCTTGGAGTTCTTCTCCACCTCTACCCACTTGTGGGCGGCGCGGTCCCAGTACTCGGGGGCGACCCAGCCGTCCGGCAGGTCCTCGATGGACACTTCGACGTTGAGCTCGGTGCTGCTCCACTCCGCCGGGATGTCACCGGTGAGGTCGTCGTCCGTCGCCCAGTCGCCGGACTGCCAGAGGACAGACGAGCGGTACTGCACCTCGTCATCCGGGTAGAACACCACCCGCCAGACCACCGGGTCCGGGCTCTCCGCGGTGATGGTCACGGTCTGGCAGTCGACGAGGTACCGCCCGGTGTCCTGCATCACCCTGTCCTCGGCCTGGGTAGGGGCGGAGACAAGGGCGACGCCGCCGAGGCCGAGCGCCACCCCGGCGGCGCCGGCGAGCACGCGGCGCGCGAGAACTGTCCGCTTCACGCAAACTCCTTCGTGACTTGAGTCTGGAGGGGACGACGCACCGTCCGGTCTGGAGCGGGAGCCCCGGGTCCGCGGATGGACCGGTGCGGTTTCGTCGATTAGGGGATTTGCCCAGCTGACCATAGTGGGTTGTACCGGGATGTGGAGAGTCGGTCCCCTTCACCCGGTCTACATTTGACCAAAAAGACGAGGAAAAATTCACCTGTTCGGTCGATGTCAATGTGGCGTGAGTGCGTGGGAGGGGAGTCTTCGCCTGTGCGAGTGGCGGAGGCGCGGGGTAGCCGCCGGGAGGGGCCGCGCCGACGGTAGCGTCAGCAGCGTGACACGGATCGTGGCCGGACAGTTCGGGGGGCGACGGCTGGTGGCCCCCACCGGCGGGGGCACCCGGCCCACGTCTGAACGGGTGCGTGAGGGACTGTTCAGCACCCTGGAGTCCCTCACCGACCTGGCCGGAGCCCGATTCGCGGACCTGTACGCCGGCTCAGGAGTGGTCGGGCTGGAGGCCTGCTCCCGTGGCGCTGACCACGTTCTGCTGGTGGAGTCGGATCCGCGGGCGGTGCGGGCGGCCCGGGCCAACATCACCGCGCTCGGAGTCGCTGACCGGGTACGGCTCCTACCGGGCAGGGTCGGCGCGGTGCTCGCCGCCGGGGCCGACGCCCCGTACGACGTGGTGTTCGCCGACCCGCCGTACGCGCTGGCCGATGCGGAACTGACCGAGTTGCAGGCGGCGCTGCTGGCGGGCGGCTGGCTGGCCCCGGACGCGGTGGTGGTGATCGAACGTACGCGGCGCTCGGGGCCCCTGACGTGGGTTGAGTCGATCACCGCCGACCGCACGCGGCGGTACGGGGACACCGTGCTTTGGTACGGTCGGCGATCGTGATGCGCGTGGTGTGCCCCGGCTCCTTCGACCCGGTGACCAACGGCCACATGGACATCATCACCCGGTCGGCCGCGCTGTTCGACGAGGTGATCGTGGCCGTGCTGATCAACGAGGCGAAGACCGGCCTGTTCACGGTGGAGGAGCGGATGGCGCTGCTGCGGGAGGCCACCGCTGACTACCCGAACGTGAAGGTGGAGTCGTTCCGCGGGCTGCTGGTCGACTTTTGTCGCGCCCGGGACGCCCGGGTCGTGGTCAAGGGCATCCGAGCGGTCAGCGACTTCGACTACGAGTTGCAGATGGCGCAGATGAACCACGGGTTGACCGGGGTGGAGACGCTGTTCATGCCCACCAACCCGCTCTACTCCTTCCTGTCTTCCAGCCTGGTCAAGGAGGTGGCGCGGTGGGGTGGGGACGTGTCGGCGCACGTCCCGGGGCCGGTGGCCGCCCGGATGGCCGAACTGTTCCAGCAGTGCCAGGGCTGATCGCCGTCGGCGTCGGTCCTGACCGCGGGGCCTCTCCCGGCCCCAGGGATTGCCTCTCCGGTCCAGTGATTGATTGACGACTCGCCGTAAGCCCGCGTCGTGCTCACCGGTCGGGGTGGAGAGCGGCAGAATGGGCGTGTCGCGGACCCGACATGGCACGATCGGGTGGACTCTGTCTGGGTGGACAGGTCGCATGATGAGGGGAGCGGCGTAGCGACGCCGACCAGAGAACAGGGAGCGGACCGGGTGGACGCGCTGGAGCGCATCGACGAGATCATCGCGACCGTGGAGAACGCACGGGCGGTGCCGATGTCGCGCAACTGCCTGATCGATCGGCAAGAGCTGCTCAACGCCCTGGAGGAGCTGCGCGCCGAGCTGCCCAGTGAGCTGCGGCGGGCCATCAACCTCCTCGAGGAGCGGGACAAGATCCTCGAAGCGGGCAAACGTGAAGCCGACCGGATCATCGCCGAGGGCGAACAGGAGCACGCCCGGCTGGTGAGCGTGCACGAGGTGTTGGTCTCCGCGGAGCACGAGGCCAACCGGATCATCAACGAGGCCCGCCGGGAGGCGCAGCGGCTGCGGGACGAGGTCGACGACTACGTCGACACCGCCCTGGCCAACTTCGAACAGTTCTTGACCCGTGCGTTGGCCTCGATTGAGCGCGGACGAGACAAGATGCACGCGCTGCGGGAAATCGGGTCGTTCGCCCCGACTGAGGCGGAACGGGAGGCACCTCAGGTTTAGTCTCTTCTATCCGATTGGCTCGGCTCTGGGTCGGGCGGGTAGTCTGGTAGTTCGGCCAATCTGGTCGGGAGCCTAATGATGCATGATGAATCCCCACTTCCCCTCGACCCGCGCGCGCCGCTGGTCATCGACGCCAGTCCACTGCCCCGGGCAGCTGGCGCGATCCGCCATGTCTCGCGGACCGTGGCCGCGCCGCCTGATCTTGGTGTCGGATTGATCGGGGTGCCCGAGGGGGCTGAGCTCCGGCTAGAGCTCCGGCTGGAGTCGGTGACCGAGGGGGTACTAGTCTCCGGTACGGTTTCCACTCCGGTGGCGGGTGAGTGCGCCCGTTGCCTGCGTCCCATCGCGGACGAGCTGACGGTGTCGATCCAGGAGCTGTACGCCTACCCCGACAGCACGACCGAAGCCACCACCGAGGAGGATGAGGTCGGTCGGATGCAGCCGGGCGATCTGATCGACCTGGAGCCGGCCGTGCGGGACGCGGTGGTGCTGGCACTCCCCAGCAACCCCCGGTGTCGGGAGGACTGCCCCGGGCTGTGTCCGGTGTGTGGGGCACACTGGGACGACCTGCCCGCGGACCACCGGCACGAGGAGCCGATCGACCCGCGCTGGGCTGCCTTGAAGAAGTTGACCCTGACGGAGGAGTAGGACGCCGTGGCCGTACCGAAGCGTAAGGTTTCGCGCAGCAACACCCGCTCTCGGCGGGCGCAGTGGAAGACCACCCGGGTGCCGACCCAGCCGTGCCCGCAGTGTCGGGAGCCGAAGCTGCCGCACGCAGTGTGTCAGGTCTGTGGCACCTACAAGGGCCGTCAGGTCATCGAGTTCGCGTAGGCCGGTGGCTCGTTCTGCCGGGGCGGCGCTGGAGTCGGCGTTCGGCGTTCCGATAGAGCCAGCGCTGCTCCGGCGTGCCTTGACCCACCGCTCGTACGCGTACGAAAACGGCGGCCTACCCACCAACGAGCGCCTGGAGTTCCTCGGGGACGCCGTCCTCGGGTTGGTGATCACCACCGCGCTCTACCACAACCACCCGGACCTACCGGAGGGCCAGCTGGCCAAGTTGCGCGCCAGCGTGGTCAACATGCGGGCGCTGGCCAAGGTGGCCCGTTCGCTGTGCCCGGGTGGACTGGGGCAGTACCTGCTGCTAGGTAAGGGTGAGGAGGCCACCGGCGGGCGGGACAAGTCCAGCATCTTGGCGGACACGCTGGAGGCCCTGCTCGGGGCGATCTATCTGCAGCACGGGCTGGACCGTGCGGCGAGCGTGATCCACAAGCTGTTTGACCCGCTGCTGGCCGACGCGGCCGCCCGAGGCGCCGGCCTGGACTGGAAGACCAGCCTGCAGGAACTGACCGCGGAGCGTTCGCTGGGGGTACCGGAATACCAGGTGGAGGAGTCCGGCCCCGACCACGCCAAGACCTTCACCTCCTGGGTGATCGTGGCCGGCAGCCGGTACGGCGGGGCTACCGGCGGCAGCAAGAAGGAAGCGGAGCAGCGGGCGGCGGAGGCCGCGTGGCGACAGCTGACCGCGGGAGAGGAGCCGGATGCCTGAGCTGCCCGAAGTCGAGACGGTCCGGCGAGGACTGGCCACGCACGTGGTCGGGCGGACGGTAGCTGAGGTCGAGGTGGCTCATCCCCGGGCGGTACGCCGTCATCCCGGTGGAGCGGCCGACTTCGCCGCCGCCCTGGCCGGGCAGAAGCTGCTCAGCGCGGGTCGCCGCGGCAAGTACCTCTGGTTGCCGCTGTCCGGAGGTGATGCCCTGATCGGGCATCTCGGGATGTCCGGTCAGCTGGTGCTTCGGCCCGCGGACGCACCGCCGCACCCGCACCTGCGGGTGCGGTTCCGGTTTACGGACGCCGGTCCCCAGTTGTGGTTCATGGACCAGCGGACGTTCGGCGGGCTGTCGATCTCGCCGTACCACGGCACGGGTGTGCCCGACCAGATCGCCCACATCGCCCCCGATCCGCTCGATCCCACGTTCGACGAGGAGGGGTTCGTGGCGGCGCTCCGCCGCCGCCGGGTGGCGGTGAAGGTGGCGTTGCTGGACCAGCGGATGATCTCCGGAGTAGGCAACATCTACGCCGACGAGGCGCTGTGGCGGACCAAGCTGCATGGGCAGCGGCGGTGCGACCAACTGGACGCCTCCGTGGTCCGGGAACTCCTCGGCCACGTCCGGGACGTACTCACCGAGGCCATCGACGCCGGCGGGACCTCGTTCGACGCGCTGTACGTGGACATCAACGGTGACGGGGGCTGGTTCGGCCGCTCCCTGGCGGCGTACGGCCGGGAAGGGGAACCCTGCCACCGGTGTGGCACCCCCATCCGACGGGAACCGTTCGCCAACCGTTCGTCCTACTCCTGCCCCACGTGTCAGCCGCGCCCCCGGGGCGAGGCGGCCGGATCCACCCCGGCCCGGGTGGAGGGCTAGTCCAGCTCCCACGGCTCCGGTAGCCAGCTCGGCAACCCGGCGTAGGTCGCCGGTGGGCTCCGGTCGGTGACCAGGCCGAACCCTGCGCCGCGGGTGCGGAGAAGTCGCCACGCCTCCGGTAGCTGCGCGGTGGGCACCGAATGCACCAGGTGACCGTCTCCGGGGCGGTCTCCCTCCCGGCTCCAGCGCTGGTACTCCCACCAGGAGCCTTCAAAGGTGCAGACCGGCAGACCCAGCGCCCGGTAGGCTGGGTCGGTCGGGACCCCAGGGTGCAACAACACGGTCGGTAGCCCCGCCCGGCGAGCCGCGCGAGTGGCCAAGCACACCGGTCCCAACGAAAACGGACTCGTCGGTGCCTGGTCCAGCAGGATGCCGGTGGCGGGGCCGCCGGCCCACCGCTCCACCTCGTCCAGCAGGTCGGCGAGTGGACGGAGCGCGAAGCCGGCCGCCACCCGGCCCAGCACCACATTGCCGGCTTTGGTCAGTTGCTCGGCGGCCTCCCACACCTCCGGGTCGACCGGATCGTCCACGACCACGTACCGGCGGGTGCCGGTCGGTGGCGGAGTCAGGCACGCGGCCAGGCAGGCGCGCCACGCCTCGGGGGCGGCCGCGGGCGCTACGTACAGCGGTAGCAGCAGCGTGGTCACGCGCGATCCTCCAGCAGCACCGGTCGGCCTGGGCGGGGAGGGCTGGCCTCCGGGTCGGACAGCACCACCGCCACCAGTGCCAACACCGCCGCATACCAGCCCAGCAGGATGATCGTGGTGGTCTGCGCCGGAGAGCCGTCCCCCAGCGGCACCGTCGCCGGCAGTTCCGCCGCGAGCAGGACCACCGCCCCGAGCGTCGCCGCGATGGCTGCCCCGGGCCGGTGCCGTAGGGCCAGCAGGCCGCTGGCGGCTACCACCCCCACGAGCAGCAGACCGCTGGCGAGCGCCAACACGGGCCCGGCCGCGTCCGGGTGTCGGGAGAGTTGGAACGGCAGATGTCGGGCGGTGGCCAGCAGGCCCGCCGCGGCCGCCGGCGGCACGAGCAGCGGCGCCACGGTCGCCCAGGCCAGGCCCCGGATCCGGTGCTGGTGGGCCGGCCAGCCCCGGCCCCCCGCCCAGATGCGCTGCCAGCCCACCCGATGCCAGGCCAACCACACCTGGGTCGCCGGCACCGCCAGCAGCAGCGGCAGCAACACCGGCGCGGGGGCGCCTACCCGCCCCAGCACCAGCATCACCAGCAGCGCCTGGCTCAGTCCCAGTCCCAGGTAGCCGGTGCCTCGCCACAGGTGACCGGTGGGAAGGGTCGGCCCGGCCACGGTCTGCCCGGGGGCGGCGAGGAGCACCGCGCCGAGCAGCGGCACGACCGTGGCGGCGAGCAGGATCGGGCCCCCCGGCTCCGGCGCCACCCTCCCGGACAGCACCGCGGTCGCGGCGAGCAGCGCCGGTAACTGCCAGACCACCAGGCGGCCCTCCCGACCGGTGGCCAGCCCCACCGCCAGGGTCGCCCCCAGCATCAGCACCGGCAGGCTCACCAGGTAGGCCAGCAGGCGGTCCCCGCCTAACAGGTCGGTCGGGGGGATGGCCAAACCCACCGCCCACACCGCAGTCAGCGCGGCGAAGCCCAGGAGCACCAGCCGGGCACCGGCGGCGCGTCCGGACCGGTGGGCGGCGATCCGTCCCAGATGACTCAGTCCGCATACGGCGGTCCACCCGGTGGCGACGGCCACCGCCGGGACCAGCCAGCCCGATCGGGGATCGGCCGCGGCCAGGGCGACCGGTACCGGGGCCAACAGCAGGGCGGCGCGGGCCAGCGCTCTCCCCAGTGCCCGCCCCAACGGGGGCGGCGGAGGAGGGGCGTACCAGGCCAGGGCGCCGGCGGGCAGCACGGTGGGGGAGCTCACCGGGCACCTCCTAGCGCCACCGCGGGGGAGCGCCGCTGCCCGGCCCGGTCGGCGACGTCCAGGTACACGTGGCGGTAGGCCCGCAGCATCAGGTCGATCGGGAAGTTGTCCTGGACCCGCCGGACGGCCGCGGCGGCCAGCGCCCGCCGGTGGCGGGCATCGGTCAGGAGCGTGACCAGCGCTTGGGAGAGTGCCGCCGGGTCCCCCGCCGGCACCAGCAGGCCGGCGTCTCCCACCACCTCCGCCGCCGCGCCCACGTCTGTGCTGACCGTCGCTCGTCCGCTCATCATCGCCTCCAGCACCGGATACGGAACCCCTTCGGTCGTGCCGCTGCGGACCACGACTTGGCCGCTGGCGTAGGCCGGGGCCGGGTGCGTCACTTTCCCGGTGAACTCCACCGCCCTGGTCAACCCCAGCCGGCGGACCCGTTGCTGGCAGCGGGCGTGATAGTCCACGTCCGCCACTGGCCCCACCACCCGCAGCCGGGCGGCGGGCAGGTGCCACCGCACCCGGTAGAACGCCTCGAGCACGGTGTCGAGGTCCTGCAGTGGTTCGATTCGGCCCACCCACACCACGGTCGGGGTGGTTGGTTCTGGGCGGACCGGGAATTCTGCCGGGTCCACCCCGGCGGGGATCACCACCACTTTGCCGGGGTGGGCACCGTGGCGGATCTGCCAACGTTGGGTGAAGCGGCTGCCGGCCACCACCACCGCGGCCTCGGTGTAGCCCAGGCCGGCCAGGGCGCGGAAGAAGGCCAGCATGACCGCCCGAACCGCGGGGGACAGCCGGTCCCGATAGTCCAGGTAGCGCTGGCGCAGGTACACCCCTAGCTCAGTGAGCAGGAACGGGACCCCTTCCCGCCACTTGGCGGCGAGCGCCACCAGCAAGGCCAGCCCGCTGCTGGTGGGGTGCGTGAGATCCGCATCCGGGGCCGGTACCGACAGCGGACGCAGGGCGTGCTCCAGCAGCACCGCGGCGGTGTGCGCGTCCGCCGGCCCCAGCGGGGGTTCCGCGCCGGCCGCGCGCCAGGTGGTGGCCAAGATCCGTGCCAGCGGGACCCCCGCCAGTGGATGGCCGCCGTCCTCGGCCAGTCTGGTCAGCCGGACCAGCCCGTCCCGGAACACGCTGGCCTGGTTCTCGCCGACGTGCATGCCCTGGCAGAGCAGCGCGGCCGCTGCGGTGGCGGCGCGGCGGGTCCGCCGGCTGATTCGGCGGGGGCCGGGCGCCGGCGGCTCCCACACCGGTACCGGGGTCACCTGGGTGAGGTTGGCGGGCAGCGGGCCGGCGGGCGGAGCGCTGTCCCGGTCGGTCAGAGCGATCACCTGGAAGGTGTGCCCGTCCAGGCCACGGATCAGTTGCCGACACCAGCTGCTGAGGCTGCCGGGCCGGTACGGGTATCCACTTTCAGTGATCAGCGCCACCCGCACGGCTCCTCCCGGTCCTCGCTGGTCCGCCGCCGGCGTCGCCGGTCGGGAAGCAACGACGCCGGTGTCTCGCAGGGACCAACGACCGCACCGGCGATCGTGTGCGGAGATGTCAGCTAGGTGACAGCTGAGCGATCAGCGGCCGAACACCTGGGTCCAGTACGGGCGGCCGCGCTCGTCGTACGCCAACCCCACGCCGATGGTCCGGTACTGGCAATTGAGGATGTTGCGTCGGTGCCCGTCGCTGTTCATCCAGCCTTCCACCACCTGAGCGGGGGTCTGGTACCCCATGGCGATGTTTTCGGCGGCCGGGTTGGGGTAGCCGGCGTCCCGCATGCGGTCGAATGGGGAGCGACCGTCTCGTCCGGTGTGGCTGAAGTAGTTGTGGGTGGCCATGTCCGTACTGTGCTCTCGGGCCGCCTGGTGCAGCCGATCGTCCCACTCCAGTGGGGCACAGCCGGCGGCGGTGCGTTCCGCGTTGGTCAGCGTGACCACTTCCTGCTCCAGCGCGAGCAGCGACTCTCCCGGGCCGGAGCGTTGCCCACCGCGCCCCGGATCCGGTTCCCGAGTGGGCATCGGATCCGACGGTTCTTCCTGGGGGACTGGTGGTTCCCCCCGTGCCGTGGGGGGATCGCCCACCGGGGGGTCTGCGGGTGATTCGGACGGGGTGGGGGTGGCCGGGGTCGGGGTGTCGCTGGCCCCGGTGCGGGAAGCCGCCGGAGCGGGGGATGCGGTCACCAGTCCGGCATCATGGGCCGGGCCGGCGTCGCTGACCGGGCCGGTGGTGGGATCCCGGGTCAGCACCACCGCGGTGCTGCCGGCGAGGACGAGCGCCACCGCCGCCAGGACCGTCCACAGCACTTCTCGGCGACGCCCGCGGGGGCGGCGGTGCCGGCCGGGCCCGGAGAGGCGGGTGCCCGGCGGGGGGGATGGGGGAGTGGCCCGCCGCGGGGACCGGTGCGTGGTCGCGCGTCGGGAACGAGGGGTGGGCACCGCCGCAGGGTACGTCGCCTGCTCAAATCGATCAAGGTCACCCGGTCGGGCGGGTGACCAGGAAGACACTGGTGGCGGGCTTGACGTGGATCGACTGCCGGGCGGAGAATCAGGAGTGGCGCCAGTCGCGCCCTTTCCTGTCCATAATCGGTTCATTCGGACAGAGGGTCGCGAAGTTCAACTGGGCGCGCGTGAGCCGGGGTCGTCCGGTAGCGCACTTTGAGGAGACGATTATGGCGAAGGCCCTCTATGGCCACGTCGCGGTCGCGCCGGACCGGCGCCTGCTGGACGAGGTCACCCGATTGCGTGCCACGGTACGGGCACTGGAGTTCGAGGTCGCCCGGCTACGGGCGGAGAACGACCGGCTTGCCGCAGCGGTGGCGGAGGCGGAAGGCATGCTCCGGCTGACTGAGCCGGCATTGACTTAGCCACTGCTGCCGGGTAACACCACCGGGCACCATCTCACCGGGCGCGCCGACACCAAGGTGACGGCGCGCACCTTTTTGCCTCCCAAATCTGCGAGCCATCCGAAGGTCGCCCGCACGGTGGCGGTAGTCTCCGCTGGAGTATTCATCAACCTGCCATCTCGACCATCATCCGGAGACGCGTGCACCTCAAGAGTCTGACCGTCAAGGGATTCAAGTCGTTCGCCTCGACCACCACGCTGCTGCTGGAGCCGGGGATCACCTGCGTGGTCGGTCCGAACGGCTCGGGTAAGTCCAACGTCGTCGACGCTATCGCCTGGGTGCTTGGGGAGCACAGTGCCAAGACCCTGCGGGGCGGCAAGATGGAGGACGTCATCTTCGCCGGTACCGCGGGGCGTCCCCCGCTCGGCCGGGCGGAGGTCACTCTCACCATCGACAACAGTGACGGCGCCCTGCCCATCGGGTACACCGAGGTCTCCATCACCCGGCGGATGTACCGCTCCGGTGAGAGCGAGTACGAGATCAATGGCGACAAGTGCCGACTGCTGGACATTCAGGAGCTGCTGTCGGACTCCGGCATCGGCCGGGAAATGCACGTGATCGTCGGGCAGGGCCAGTTGGACACGGTCCTGCACGCCAAACCGGAGGAGCGGCGGGCGTTCATCGAAGAGGCGGCCGGCATCCTCAAGCACCGCAAGCGCAAGGAGAAGGCGCTGCGCAAGCTGGACGCGATGGCGGCCAACCTGAACCGACTCACCGACCTGACCGCGGAGTTGCGTCGGCAGCTCAAGCCGCTGGGGAAGCAGGCCGAGGTGGCTCGACGGGCCGCGAGCATCCAGGCCGACCTGCGGGACGCCCGACTGCGGCTGCTCGCCGATGATCTGGTCACCCTCCGCGCCGCCCTGGACAAGGAGCTCGCCGACGAGAACGCCCTGCGGCAGCGGCGGGAGCAGTTGGAGCGCGAGTACGCCGAGGCCCGCACGGCGGTGACGGAGCTGGAGGCGGCCTTGGCCGCCGACACCCCGGCGCTGGCCGCCGCCCAGGACACCTGGTTCCAGCTGTCCACCTTGCAGGAGCGGCTGCGGGCCACCCGGGCGTTGGCCGCCGAGCGGCTGCGGTTCCTGACCATGCCGGAGGAGCCGGAGGCCCCGGGGCGGGATCCGGACGCGCTGGAGGCCGAGGCCGCACAGGTCCGGGAAGAGGAAGCGGCGTTGCGGGAGACGCTGGCGGAGGAGACCGCCCGGCTGGAGGAGGCGGTGGCCGCCCGGCAGGAGCTGGAGCGGGCGCTGGAGGCGGCCGAGCGGGAGCTGAAGCTGGCCGCCAAGGCGATCGCGGACCGGCGGGAAGGGCTGGCCCGGCTGCGGGGCCAGGTGGAGGCGGCGCACAGCCGGACCGCCGCGGCCGCCGAGGAGATCGCCCGGCTGGAGACCGCGCTGGCGGAGGCGAAGGAGCGGGCGCAGGCGGCGCGGGAGGCGTACGAGGAGGCCGCCGCGGGCGCCGATGAACAGGACCGCGATACCGCCGGGCTGGACGTGGCGTACCAGGAAGCGCAGGCCGAGGTGGAGGCCGCGCGCCAGACCGTGGCCACGCTGGCCGACGCCGAGCGCGCCGCCGAGAAAGAGGCCACGAGCTGGCAGGCGCGGCAGGAAGCGCTCGCGTTGGGGCTGCGGCGCAAGGACGGGGCGGGGGCGCTGCTGGCCGCCGCCGACCGGGTGCCGGGCCTGGTGGGCAGCGTGGCCGGCTTGTTGACGGTGGCGCCCGGGTACGAGGTCGCGCTGGCCGCGGCCTTGGGCGGGCTGGCCGACGCGGTAGCGGTCAGCGGCGTGGAGGACGCGGCCGAGGCGATTCGATTGCTGAAGATCGAGGACGCCGGCCGGGCCACGCTGCTGGTGGCGGGATCCGGTCCGCTTCCGCCCCGTCCGGCGGTGGCGTTGCCGGAGGGGGCGCGCTGGGCGGCGGAGCTGGTCACCGCCCGGGACGGGTTGGGCCCGGCGGTGGCCCGGGTGCTGCACCAGGTGGTGGTGGTGCCGGACTTGGCCACCGCCGCCAAGTTGGTCAGTCAGCACCCGCAGCTGCAGGCGGTCACCCAGGACGGGGACGTGCTGGGAGGCACCACCGCCACGGGCGGGTCCGCCAAGGAACCCTCCTATCTGGAGGTCCAGGCCGCGGTGGAGGAAGCCCGGGCGCACCACGCCGCGGCGGAGGAGCGGTTGACCGAGCTGCGGGCGGCGCTGGCCGAGGCTCGGCAGGAGCTGGCCGCCGCCGAGGAGCGCGCGCGGGCGGCGGAGGCCGCTCGCCGGCAGGCCGAAGGGGAGCGCAACGCGGCTGCCCGGCGGTTGGCCGAGCTGGGCGCGGCCGCGAACTCCGCTGAGGCGGAGCTGAGGCGGCTGGCCGAGGCCCGTACCGCCGCGGTCGCCGCCCGGGAGCAGTCCCTGGCGCAGCTGGAGGAGCTCACCGAGCGGCTGGAGCTGGCGGAGGCCACCTCGGTGGAGGAGGAACCGAACACGGAGGAGCGGGACCACCTCGCCGCCGCCGTACCGGCCGCCCGACAGAACGAGTTGGAGATCCGGCTGGCGGTGCGGACCGCGGAGGAGCGGGTCACCGCGTTGGCCGGCCGGGCCGATCAGCTGCTGCGGCAGGCGGCCGCGGAGCGCGCCAACCGGGAACGGGCGGCGGCGCGCCGGGCGGCCCGGCAGCGGGGCGCGGTGATCGCCCAGGCGGTCGCCGCCGGTGCGGAGCGGGCGTTGCAGCAGCTGGAGACGACCCTGGCGGAGGCGGCCCGGCAGCGGGACGAGATCGCCGCTCGCCGGTCGGCGTATGAGGCGGAGCTGTCTCAGCTACGGGGGCAGAGCAAGGAGCTGGAGGCCGAGCTCGGGCGGCTCACCGACGAGGTCCACCGCGACGAGGTGGCCCGCGCGGAGCGGCGGATGCGGATCGAGCAGCTGGAGGCCAAGGCCGCGGAGGATTTCGGCATCAGCCTGGAGACCCTCGTGGCGGAGTACGGGCCGGACGTGCCGGTTCCGCCCAGTGCGCAGGAGGTAGCCAAAGCGGAGCAGGAGGGTAAACCGCCGCCGGAGCCGGTGCCGTACGACCGGGCGGTGCAGGAGAAGCGGGCCGCCAAGGCGGAGCGGGAGCTGGCGTTGCTCGGTAAGGTCAACCCGCTGGCGTTGGAGGAGTTCGCGGCGCTGGAGGAGCGTTACAAGTTCCTCTCCGACCAGCTGGAGGACATCAAGGCCAGCCGGCGGGACCTCCTCAAAGTGGTGTCGGATGTGGACAAGCGGATCCTGGAGATCTTCGCGTCCGCGTTCGAGGACACCGCCCGGGAGTTCGAGCAGGTGTTCAAGGTCCTGTTCCCGGGTGGGGAGGGGCGGTTGGTGCTCACCGACCCGGATGACCTGCTCACCACCGGGGTGGAGGTGGAGGCCCGCCCGCCCGGTAAGAAGATCAAGCGGCTGTCGTTGCTGTCCGGAGGGGAGCGGTCGCTGACCGCGGTGGCGCTGCTGGTGGCGATCTTCCGCGCCCGGCCCAGCCCGTTCTACATCATGGACGAGGTGGAGGCGGCGCTGGACGACGTCAACCTGGGCCGGCTGATCGAGCTGCTGCAGCAGCTGAAGAAGCACAGTCAGCTGATCGTGATCACGCACCAGAAGCGGACCATGGAGATCGCCGACGCGCTGTACGGGACCTCCATGCGCAACGGTGTGACCCAAGTGATCAGCCAGCGGCTACGGGATCCGGAGTCGGTGGGCTGACGGCCGCGGCCGGTACCGACTCCGGGCGCTACCTCGGGGCCGGTGATTGCCCGGCGGGTTCTGCCGGGATGCCGCCGTTGCCCGTGCGCGGATCTGACAGGATCGCGGTATGGAGACCTTCCTCGTCCTACTGGTCGTCCTGGCCGTGCTGGTGGTGTTGGCGGGCGCAGCGCTGCTGGCCCCCCGACTGTCGCGGCGGGTGCTGCCCAAACGGCGTCCGGCGCCGCCGGTGGAGCGGCGCGCCCCTGCCCCGACCGCGGAACGCCCGACGGCGCCGAGCGAGGTGGGCGAGCCTCCTACCCAGGTAGCCGAGCCGCCTACGCAGGTAGCGGAACCACCGACCGAGGTGGTGGAGCCGCCGGTCGAAGCACCGGTCGAGGTGGAGGAACCGGTCGCGCCCCCGCTGGAGCGGCCGGAGCCGACCGCGGGCCGGCTGACCCGGTTGCGGGCCCGGCTCGCCCGGTCGGAGAGCGCACTGGGGCGGGGCCTGCTCGGACTGCTGTCCCGGGACCGGCTCGATGAGGAGGCTTGGGAAGAGATCGAGGACACTCTGCTCACCGCCGACGTGGGGGTGGCCGCCACCACCGCGCTGGTGGAGCGCCTGCGGGAACGGACCCGGGTGCTGGGGACCCGTACCACCGATGAGCTCCGGGCGGTGCTGGCCGATGAGCTGGTGACCGCGCTGGACCCGGAGCTGGATCGGCGGTTGGCCGCTGACCCGGTGGACGGCAAGCCGGCGGTGCTGTTGGTGGTCGGGGTGAACGGCTCCGGTAAGACCACCACCTGCGGCAAGGTCGCCCGGGTGTTGGTCGCGGACGGGCACAGCGTGGTGCTGGGAGCGGCCGACACGTTCCGGGCCGCGGCGGCGGATCAGCTCGCGACCTGGGCTGGTCGAGTGGGGGCCGAGGTGGTGCGCGGCCCGGAGGGGGCTGACCCGGCCAGCGTGGCGTTTGACGCGGTCCGCCGCGGTATCGAGGTGGGGGCGGACACGGTGCTGGTCGACACCGCCGGTCGGCTGCAGACCAAGGTCGGGCTGATGGACGAGCTCGGCAAGGTCAAGCGGGTGATCGAGAAACAGACACGGGTCACCGAGACCCTGCTGGTGCTGGACGCCACCACGGGGCAGAACGCCCTCTCGCAGGCGCGCGTGTTCACCGAAGTGGTCGATGTCACCGGAATCGTGCTTACCAAACTGGATGGAACCGCCAAGGGCGGTATCGTGATCGCTGTACAGCACCAGTTGGGGATTCCGGTGAAGTTGATCGGCCTGGGGGAGGGGCCGGATGATCTGGCTCCATTCGACCCACGGCAGTTCGTGAACGCGCTACTGGGTGAGACCACGTGACGCAGCTTTACCCCGCTCCGGAGATTCCGCTGCGAGGCGGCAACGTCAGCACGGTGGTCCGAGTTGGCGGCACCGTGCGCCGGAACACTGGGCCGTGGACCCCGTCCGTGCATGCCTTGCTACGCCACCTGGAGAAAGTTGGGTTTACAGGTGCCCCACGAGTGCATGGCATAGACGAACACGGGCGGGAAGTGCTCTCCTATGTAGAGGGTGAGTGCGGTGAATATCCGCTAGCAAAACATTGGGTGACCGACGAGGCGCTGGTCACGGTCGCCACCATGCTGCGGATGTTCCACGACGCCCAGCAGGGATTCGAACCCCCACCGGGTGGGGTGTGGCGCTCATTCGGACCACCTCCGCCGGACGCGGAGGTGGTCTGTCACCACGACGCCGCCCCCCACAATGTGATCTGGCGCCCGGACGGCACCCTGGCCCTGATCGACTTCGACCTGGCGTCGCCCGGTTCCCGGTTGTACGACGTGGCGTACGCGGCCTGGACCTGGGTGCCACTGTTCTCCGACCGGGACTCGGTGATGCTGGGTTGGCGTAACCCAGACCGCCCTCGCCGGTTGCGGTTGTTCGCCGACGCGTACGGGCTGGTGCCCCGGGACCGGCACCGGTTCGTCGCCACCATTCGGCGCCGGATCGTCGACCACGTGGAGGGGATCCGCCGGATGGCGGCCGCCGGTGACCCGGCGTTCGTACGGATCGTCCGGAAGGGACATCTGCGGCGGCCCATGCGAGACCTGCGCCTCCTCGACTACGAGCGGCACACGCTGGAGTACGCGCTGCGTTAGCGGGTCCGTCGCCGCGCCCGTACCGCCGGTCGTGGGCGAGACTGCCCCGGGATCGGGGAGGGCATCCGCGGGCGCTGACCGGAGGCGGCCAGTCGCCACAGCTCGGCCCACTGCTCCGCGTCCAACTGAGACGGTAGGGTCCGGGCGTCGATTCGGTGGCGGCGCAGCCATTCCCGGAGCCGGACCGGATCGAACCGTCCGGTTCGCGCGAGGATGGCGGGCAGGCCCCGTCCCCGGCCGGTGAACACGCTTCGGACGAACGTCTGATAACCGGCGCGGTCGGTGACGAGGGGCTGGCCGCGGCGGGTGATGGTGAGGAGGCCACCGTCCACTCCGGGGACCGGCCGGAACGCCCGCGCCGGCACGCGCGCATGCAGCCGGAACTCGTACCACGGCCACCAGGCGGAGGTGAGGAGGCTCGCACCGCCGACCCCGGCGCGCCGCCGCGCCACCTCCCACTGCACCAGCAACACCGCCTGCCGCCAGTGATCCGATGCCAGGATCCGCCGCAGCAGCGCGGTGGTCAGGTGGAACGGCAAATTACCCACCAGGGTGTATGGGTGGGTGGGGGGACGCCACCGGAGGAAGTCAGCGCAGACGACGGTGACGTTGGTCGGGGCCCGGCGGCGTAGCCGGGACACCAAGGCGGGATGAATCTCCACCGCGGTGATCAACCGCCCGGTTCGCGCCAAGGGCAGGGTGAGGGCACCGGCTCCGGCGCCGATCTCCACCACCGGACCGGAGGTACGCGCCACCAGGCCGACGATCGTGGTGATGACGGTGGGATCTACCAGGAAATTTTGCCCAAGTTCGGCCGCACCGCCGACGGTGTAGTAAGGCATGGGTTCTCGCTCCGCAGCTGCTGGTAGGAGCCGGGGACTCACTCGGCCCGCCGGCGCGGTCACGGGACCGCGGCGGAGCTGGGAAAGATTCAGATCACGCGCTGCTGGTCGTCGCCGCAGCGCGGAGGGTCACCGCCAGCCCGCCGCCGCTAGCGGCGCGGCCGGAGGTAGTAGCAGCACCAGGAACCCATGCGGCGAATGATAACAGTGTCGTCGGTCAGGCACCGGCGGCCGGTACGCTTGCGGGATGGGTAGGGCCCGCCCGTGATCGTGGGCTCGGTCCTGCCTCCGCCTACCCGTACCGACCACAGGGATAAGCAGACTGTGTTTGCCACCTTGAGCGACCGGCTCACCGGAATTTTCAGCAAGCTCCGCAGCAAGGGCCGGCTCACCGACGCCGACATCGACACCGCCGCCCGAGAGATCCGGATGGCGCTGCTCGAGGCGGACGTGGCGTTGCCGGTGGTGCGTGCGTTCATTTCCACCCTCCGCGAGCGGGCCCGCGGGGCCGAGGTGCATGAGGCGCTGAACCCGGCTCAGCAGGTCATCAAGATCGTTCACGAGGAGCTGATCGCGATCCTCGGGGGCGAAACCCGGCGGCTGCGGTTCGCCAAGCACCCCCCCACCGTGATCATGCTCGCGGGTCTGCAGGGTTCGGGTAAGACCACCCTGGCCGGCAAGCTCGGCCTGTGGCTGCGGAACAAGGGCCACCAGCCGCTGTTGGTCGCCGCGGACCTGCAACGGCCGAACGCGGTCCAGCAGTTGGTCGTGCTGGGGGAGCGGGCCGGGGTAGAGGTCTACGCCCCCGAACCGGGCAACGGGGTGGGGGACCCGGTCCAGGTGGCCAAGGACTCGGTCGAGTACGCCCGGCGGCACGCCCGGGACATCGTGATCATCGACACCGCCGGCCGGCTGGGTGTGGACGCGGAGATGATGGCGCAGGCCGCCGCGATCCGGGACGCCACCGACCCGGACGAGGTGTTGTTCGTGATCGACGCGATGGTCGGTCAGGACGCGGTGGCCACGGCGGAGGCGTTCCGCGACGGGGTCGGCATCAGCGGGGTGGTGCTGTCCAAGCTGGATGGCGACGCGCGGGGCGGTGCGGCGCTGTCGGTGCGGCACGTGACCGGCCAGCCGATCCTGTTCGCCTCCAACGGAGAGAAGCTCGAAGACTTCGACCTGTTCCACCCCGACCGGATGGCCGGCCGGATCCTCGGCATGGGCGACCAGCTCACGCTGATTGAGAAGGCGGAGCAGGCGTTCGCCGACGAGCAGAAGGAGCGGCTCGCCGCCCGGGTGCTCGGCCAGGGCGAGCTCACGCTGGAGGACTTCCTGGAGCAGTTGCAGGCGATCCGTCGGATGGGACCGATCGCCAACATCCTGGCGATGGTGCCGGGGATGGCGCAGATGCGGGACCAGATCGAGCAGGTCGACGACCGGGACCTGGACCGGGTCACCGCGATCATCCGCTCCATGACCCCGGAGGAGCGCGCCAATCCCAAGATCATCAATGGTTCCCGGCGGGCCCGGATCGCGGCCGGGTCCGGGGTGTCGGTCACCGAGGTCAACCAGCTGCTGAGCCGGTTCGCGGAAGCGCAGAAGCTGTTCAAGCAGATGGGCGGCATGATGGGCGGAATGATGGGATTCCCCGGCGCGGGCCGGCGGAAGGCCACCAAGTCGCCCAAGGTGAAGCGGAAGCAGAAGAAGGGCGGTCGCTCCCGCGCCGGCCGTGCCTCCGGCGGCGTGCCCGGTGGTCTGCCCGGTGGGCTGCCCCCGGGGATGTCGCAGCTGCCGCCCGGTCTGGACCCGAACGCGTTGCCGGAGGGGTTCGTCCCCCCGAAACTCGACTTTGGCAAGCTGGGTAAGCGGGGCAAGCCCCGCGACAACTGAGCTTGGCGAGTCGAGGAAGGGTCGATGTCCGGATTCCACGGCGACGGCGATCGCCCGCTGCATGTGCGTGGGGTACTGCTACCTGACGACGAGGTGACCGACCTGTGGTTGGTGGGTGACCGGGTCAGCCGGGAGCCGGTGCCGGGGGCGGTCACCGTCGCCGACGGTGGCTACCTGCTACCCGGGCTGGTGGACGCCCACTGCCACGTGGGGATCCTCCGCGGCGCCCGGCCGATCACCAGCCTGGCGGAGGCGAAGGCGTTGGCGCGGCAGGACCGGGACGCCGGGGTGCTGGCGATCCGGGACGCGGGTTCTCCCTTCCCCTACCCGGAACTGGACGACGACCCGGAGATGCCGCGGATGGCCCGTGCTGGTCGACATGTCGCCCCGGTCAAGCGCTACCTGCGGGACATCGGGATCGAGGTGCCGGCCGACGAGGTGGCGGCCACGGTCACCGCCCAGGCCCGGGCCGGCAACGGCTGGGTGAAGCTGGTCGGGGACTGGATCGACCGCGGAATCGGAGACCTCGCCCCGGCCTGGGACGAGGAGACCCTGGCCGGGGCGGTCGCGGCCGCGCACGCCGCCGGGGTGCGGATCACCGCCCACACGTTCTCCGAGCAGGCGGTGGCGACCCTGGTCCGGGCCGGGATCGACTGCGTGGAGCACGGCACCGGGCTGTCGGAAGACCTGATCGACGAAATGGCCCGGCGGGGCACCGCGCTCGTACCCACGATGATCAACATTGAGAACTTCGACGACATCGCCGCCCAGGCGGAGCCGAAGTTCCCCACCTACGCCGCGCACATGCGGGCGCTGAAGCGGCGCTTCCCGGAGGTGGTACGGGCGGCGGTGGAGGCCGGGGTGCCGGTGTACGCCGGTACCGACGCCGGGGGCGGGATCGACCACGGGTTGATCGCCGAGGAGATGTGGCTCCTGCACCAGCAGGCCGGAATGTCGACCGAGGCGGTGCTGCGGGCGGCCTCCTGGGGAGCCCGGGAGTGGCTCGGGTTCCCAGGGTTGGAGCACGGTGGTCTGGCGGATCTGGTCGCCTACGACCAGGATCCGCGGGTCGACCTGCGGGTGGTCCGCGACCCGAAGCTGATCATCCTCCGGGGACGGGTCGTCAAGTCCCGTTGATGCGCGCTCGGCCCGCGTCGCAGTGACGCCGCAGCGACCATTCCGAGAATCCCGCCCAGACCAATGGATCTTCCGTGTCTCCTCGTTTCTTACGCACGGGATGACATTCGGGATGCTAGGACCCTACCGTCACCGCGGATCGGGCGTGCGCGGCGGCTAGGATGTGCGCTCATGGCACGAGTGCTCACTCCCCGCGCTGAGGACTTCCCGCGCTGGTACCAGGAACTGATCGCCAAGGCTGAGCTGGCCGACAACGGGCCGGTGCGCGGCACCATGGTGATCCGACCAGCCGGGTACGCCATCTGGGAGCGGATGCAGGCGGAGATGGACGCCCGGATCAAGGCGGCCGGAGCGCAGAACGCCTACTTCCCGGTGTTCATCCCGGAGGCGTATCTGAAGCGCGAGGCCGAGCACGTGGAGGGGTTCTCGCCGGAGCTCGCGGTGGTCACCCACGCCGGCGGCAAGCAGCTAGGGGAGCCGGTGGTGGTGCGCCCCACCAGCGAGACCGTGATCGGCGAGTTCATGGCCAAGTGGATCGACTCCTACCGGGACCTGCCGCTGCTGCTCAACCAGTGGGCCAATGTGGTGCGGTGGGAGCTGCGGCCGCGGGTGTTCCTGCGCACCAGCGAGTTCCTGTGGCAGGAGGGGCACACCGCCCATGCCACCTATGAGGACGCCCGCGACTACGCCCACAAGATCCTGCACGAGACCTACGAGGACTTCATGGTCAACGTGCTGGCCATGCCGGTGGTGTGTGGCCGCAAGACCGCCCGGGAGCGGTTCGCCGGCGCCATCAACACCCTCACCCTGGAGGGGATGATGGGCGACGGCAAGGCGCTGCAGATGGGCACCAGCCACGAGCTGGGGCAGAACTTCGCCCGCGCGTTCGAGATCACCTACTCGTCGGCGTCCGGGTCGCTGGAGCACGCCTGGACCACCTCCTGGGGGGTCTCCACCCGGATGATGGGTGGGTTGATCATGTGCCACGGGGACGACCGCGGACTGCGGGTGCCGCCCCGGCTGGCGCCGATCCAGGCGTACGTGATGGTGGTCAAGGACGGCGACGGGGTCCGGGAGGCGGCGGCGAAGCTGCGCGACGAGCTGCAGAACGCCGGGGTCCGGGTGGCACTGGACGACCGGCTCGACACCCCGTTCGGTCGGCGGGCGGTGGACGCGGAGCTGAAGGGCTACCCGGTCCGGGTGGAGGTGGGCCCCCGCGACCTGGCCGAGGGCAACGCGGTGCTGGTCCGGCGGCGGGACGGCTCCAAGACCCCCACCCCGTTGGCGTCGGTGGTCTCGGCGGTCCAGCAGGCGCTGGTCGAGGATCAGCAGGGCCTGTACGACGAGGCGCTGGCGTTCCGGCAGTCCCGCACTGCGGAGGTGACCACCCTGGACGAGGCGATCGAGGCCGCCGCCACCGGGTGGGCCCGACTGCCGTGGGCGGCGGTGGGGGAAGAGGGCGAGACGCGCGCCAACGAGGCCGGGGTGACGGTGCGCTGCCTGGTCCGGGAAGACTGGTCGGTGCCGCGGTCGGAGGACGAGCCGAACCTGTACGCGGTGTTGGCCCGCGCCTACTGACGGACGCCTGAGCCACCGGCGCGCCCGGTCGGGCACCGCGGTGATCCACTGGGCGAGCCGGTGTGCGAGGGGAGTGCCGAATCTGGCACAATCACGGGTTGGAATGACGGCGGGTGTCCGGTGCCCTCTCCCGGGTACGCCGCCGGTCCTCGAGCACCGGACCCATCTCCCCACGTGGGTTCCGGACGGCTCACCCCGCGCATCGCCGGGGGCAAGCGGCGGTGACGAGAGCCAACAGGAGCGAACACACGTGGCCGTACGAATCCGGCTTCTGCGGATGGGAAAGATCCGCAACCCGCAGTACCGCATTGTCGTCGCGGACTCGCGCACCAAGCGTGATGGTCGCACGATCGAGAACCTGGGCATCTACCACCCGAAGGAGGAGCCCTCGCGGATCGAGGTGAACTCCGAGCGGGTGCAGTACTGGCTGTCGGTGGGCGCCCAGCCCAGTGAGCCGGTCCGCGCGATCCTGCGTAAGACCGGCGACTGGCAGAAGTTCAAGGGCGAGCCGCCGCCGGCTGAGCCGCTGAAGACCGCCCCGCCGAAGGCGGACCGCACCGCGATCTACGAGGCGGAGGCCAAGGCCGCGGCGGGGCTGGCGGATGCTCCGGGTAAGGGGGAGGCAGCCACCCCGAAGAAGTCCGGCAAGAAGGCCGCTAAGAAGGAGGCCGACGCGCCGAAGGGTGAGGCGGCCAAGGACGCCAAGGGCGAGGCGTCGACCGACACCGCCGCCGGCGGTGACCAGGCGGCTGCGCCGACCGGGGACGCTGGTGAGCAGAGCTGACGCGGCGCTGAAGCCTGCCCTGGAGCACCTGGTCAAGGGGATCGTGGATCACCCGGAGGACGTGCGGGTGCGCCTGATCGACAGTCGCCGGGGTAAGCGGCTGGAGGTGCGGGTGCACCCGTCCGACCTCGGCACGGTGATCGGGCGGAACGGTCGCACCGCCAAGGCTCTGCGGCAGGTCATCACCTCGGTGGGCGGTCGAGGCGTACGAGTCGAGATGATCGACACGTACTGATGCTACTTACGGTCGGGCAGGTGGTGCGCCCCCACGGGATCCGGGGCGAGGTGGTGGTCGAGGTGACCACCGACGAACCAGAGCAACGGTTCGCGCCGGGGGCGACCCTGCTCACCGAGCCACCCGGGCCGCCGCCGGCGGACCCGGCGGCGTGGCGCGTCCCGCCGACCCTGACGGTGGTGGCGGCCCGGCCCCACCAGGGGCGGCTGCTGGTGGAGTTCGACGGGATCGCCGACCGGAACCTCGCCGAGGCGCTGCGGGGGGTGCGACTGCAGGTCGACAGCGAGACCCTCGCCTCTCCGGAGGATCCGGACGAGTTCCGGGACCATCAGCTGATCGGCCTGACGGCGGTGACCCCGACCGGGGAGCAACTCGGGTCGATCGCCCGGATCGAGCATGGCGCCGCCAACGATCTGCTGGTGTTGGCGCGCCCCGACGGCCGCACCGCCCTGGTGCCGTTCGTGCGGGCGATTGTCCCGGAGGTCGATGTGGCCGGAGGGCGGATCGTGGTGGACCCGCCGCCAGGCCTGCTCGACCTCTGACCAGAAGGACAGCGCAGTGCGGGCGGATATTGTCACCATTTTTCCGGATTACTTCGCCCCGCTCGAGCTTTCGTTGATCGGGCGGGCCCGGGCCGCCGGTCGGGTCCAGATCGAGGTGCACGACCTGCGCCGCTGGACCTACGACGTCCACCGGACGGTGGACGACACCCCGTACGGGGGCGGGCCGGGCATGGTGATGCGGCCGGAACCGTGGGGAGAGGCGCTGGACGCGCTCGCCACTCCCACGACCCGGCTGCTGGTGCCGACTCCGGCCGGGGAGCGGTTCACGCAGGCGCTCGCGCACGAGTTGGCGGGCGAAGAGCACCTGCTGTTCGCGTGCGGACGGTACGAGGGGATCGACCAGCGGGTGCTGGAGTACGCCGCCACCCGGATGCGGGTCACCGAGGTCTCGCTGGGGGACTATGTCCTGTTCGGAGGCGAAGTCGCGGTCCTGGTGATATTGGAAGCGGTGATTCGGCTGCTACCCGGGGTGCTGGGCAACGCCGACTCGCTGCGGGAGGAGTCCCACGCCGCCGGGCTGCTGGAGGGGCCGCTGTACACCAAGCCGGCGGTCTGGCGTGGGTACGAGGTGCCGGAGGTGCTCCGCTCCGGCGACCACGCCCGGATCGCCCGGTGGCGACGCGACCAGGCGCTGCTGCGTACCGCCGAGCGGCGCCCGGACCTGTTGGCGGCGCTCCCGCCGGAGGCGTTGGACCGACACGACCGGGCGGTATTAGCGGGGGCCGGGGTGCGTCCCCCGGAAGGGCCTGTGGCACAGTAGTAGGGCTGCCCTTGTCGCGGCCAGTTAAGTAGATCACCCGCGCACCGTCGGTGGTGCGCCCTGAGACCCGAGGACACGAGCGATGAACACGCTGGACGTGCTGGACGCCCAGTCACGGCGGACCGACATCCCGGACTTCCGGGCCGGTGACACGGTGAAGGTGTACGCGCGGGTCGTCGAAGGCAACCGGTCCCGAATCCAGGTCTTCGAAGGCGTGGTGATCCGCCGGCAGGGATCGGGAGTCCGGGAGACGTTCACGGTCCGCAAGGTCAGCTTCGGCGTCGGAGTGGAGCGCACCTACCCGGTCAACAGCCCGGTGCTGGACAAGATCGAGGTGGTCACTCGCGGGGACGTGCGCCGCGCCAAGCTGTACTACCTGCGGGGCTTGCACGGTAAGAAGGCGAAGATCAAGGAGCTGCGCGACACGCAGCCGGCGTGACCGATCACCCATACTGACCGATAGACGACGCGGCCCGGCACCCGGACCTGGGTGCCGGCGCCAGCGGCGGGTCACGGCCAGGTCAAGGAGGTAGCGGGTGAGGCTTGATGACCCTCCCGGCGCGGAATTGTGCCTGCCGGATCCGCCCCCTGCGCGCCTCCGGCGACGTGACCGGGGGTCGGTGACCGTTTTCTGCCCGACCGGCGCGTTCCCGGCTTCGGGAACGCGGATGACATCGTAGGCTCGCGGCGTGATTGACGAGCAGCCCACCGAGGAGCAGCCGCGGAAGCGGCAGGGATCATTCTGGCGGGAGCTTCCGATCCTGCTGGGCGTGGCGGTCCTAGTGGCGATCTTGGTCCGCGCGTTCGTGGTACAGACCTTCTACATTCCATCCGGATCGATGGAACATACGCTCGAGCGCCTCGACCGGGTGCTCGTCAACAAGGTCGTATACCACCTGCGGGAGCCGGCCCGTGGCGAGATCATCGTGTTTGAGGCGCCGCTGCACTGGCGCAGCGACCCGAACGAGAAGGACTTCATCAAGCGGGTGATCGCGGTCGGCGGTGACCACCTCGCCTGCTGTGACCCGCAGCAGCGGTTACTCATCAACGGGGTACCGCTCGACGAGCCCTACATCTACTCGCACAACGGTGTCCAGGACCCCGCCGCTCCTAGCCACTTTGAAGTGGTGATCCCGCCGGGGCGACTATGGGTGTTGGGAGACCACCGTAGCGCCTCGGGTGACTCGATGGATCACTACCAGCGTTCCGGCGGCGACCTGATGGCCTCTACCATCAGCGTCGACTCGGTGATCGGGCGAGCGTTCCTGCTGTTCTGGCCTCCGAGTCGGGCGACGTGGCTGTCGGTGCCGGATACGTTCGACGTGGTGCCGGAACCCGGCTCCGTAGCGTCGACCGGTCAGCCGATCGAGCCGGTGCCGGCCGATCCACCAGGAGCGCTGTCGGCGGCACCGAGCGGCTAGCTGGCGACGGGGAGGAGTCATGCTGCCACCACCGCGAACCGTGCTGCGTGCGGACGGCGGCATCTACGCCTTGGAGCGGGCGCTGCGGCGGCGCGGCTTCACCCACGTGGCCGGAGCGGACGAGGCGGGGCGGGGAGCCTGCGCCGGACCGCTGGTGGCGGCGGCGGTGCTGCTGCCACCGGGGCGGCGCGGCGAGATTGATGAGCTGACCGACTCGAAGCTGCTCACCCCGGCGGCGCGGGAGCGAGTCTACGAGCAGGTGGTGGCCCGGGCCCTCGGCTACGCGGTGGTGGTGGTGCCGCCGGCGGAGGTGGACCAGCGCGGACTACACGTGTGCAACGTGGCGGCGCTGCGGCGGGCCCTGGCCGGGTTGCCGATCCGCCCCGACTACGTACTCACCGACGGATTCCCGGTGGACGGGCTGGACGTGCCCGGGTTAGCGGTCTGGAAGGGTGACCAGGTGGCCGCGTGTGTCGCCGCCGCCAGTGTGCTGGCCAAGGTCACCCGGGACCGGTTGATGGTGGAGTTGGGGGAGCAGTACCCGGAGTACGGGTTCGCCGATCACAAGGGATATGTGACGCCGGAGCATTCCGCGGCGCTGGCCCGGTACGGCCCTTGCCCCGCGCACCGGTTGTCGTACGCAAACGTGGCCGCCGCCTTGGGCGGCTCCGATACCGCCAGGGTGCCAGTCAGTGGTGGGGAGTAGCCTCGGCGTGGCATCCGGTAAGCGCGGGCGGGTGGGCCAAGATGGGTAGGGAACAGCCGTAGGGGGAAGTGCGATGAGCGCGGAAGATCTCGAGAAGTACGAGACTGACATGGAGCTGCAACTCTACCGGGAGTACCGGGACATTGTGCGGCAGTTCTCGTACGTAGTCGAGACGGAGCGGCGGTTCTACCTCGCCAACCAGGTCGATCTGCACGTGCGCAACTCGGACGGCGAGGTCTACTTCGAGGTCGAGATGCACGACGCGTGGGTGTGGGACATGTACCGCCCCGCCCGGTTCGTAAAGAACGTCCGGGTGATGACGTTCAAGGACGTGAACGTGGAGGAGCTCGAGAAGCCGGACATCTCCCTGCCGTCGGACACCGGTTTCACCAGCTGACACCGCACTCATCCGGGCCGGTCCCCGCGGACCGGCCCGTTGTCATGCGCGCCTCATTCACACCGCCCGACCCCCGGCGGGGGTCCTGTCGGGCGGGCGAGTGTGCTTCGGGCGGATGGGTGTGCTCAGCGGGGCAGCCGGGGCCGATTACCGCCGGAGATCGACCGGCGCACCGCCGCGAACACCAGCGCTCCCACCCCCACGATCGCCCCGATGAGCAAGGTCGCCACCAGGATGTTCCACAGCACGCCGACCAGCCAACCGAGGACCTTGCCCACCACGATGAGGCCGACGATCCCCAGCACCACCCACAGCAACACCCGTCCGAATCCGCCGCCCTGTGCCATCATCGCTCCTCGTCTCGGCTGTCTCGTTAGTCCCATGCTGCCACCCGGGTAGCGGCATCGGCCAACCTCCTCAGGGAGGGTTCCGGGGGGAATCAGGGTTCCCGTCAGGGTCCGCACCCCCGTTGACGGCGCCTGGCCGCAGGTTCCGACACCAGCGGGATCCGCCTTAGCACATCCGGTGACATGGTGGGAGTTGTCCACAGCGGGTGCGGTCATCCACAACCGCCGCTCGCCCCGGTTGGCGGTGCCCCGTTCGCCCGGTGGGGTGGGGGCATGGGGAGAGTGCTTCCGCGCCGACCGATGGTGCGGCGATGGCGTCACGCGTTCCTGGTCGCGCTGCTGGTGCTCGGGTTCGTGCCGGGGCTTCCGGTCGCCACGCCGCCGGTGGTGCCATCGCCGGCGCCGCTTCCCGTGGCGGTGGTTTCCACCGGCTACCAGTGGCCGCTGTCTGGGCCGCCGGTGGTCACCCGACGGTTCGACCCGCCACCACAGCCGTGGCTTCCCGGGCATCGAGGAGTGGATCTCGCCGGGGAGCCCGGTGACCTGGTGCGCGCCGCGGGGCCGGGGGTGGTCTTCTTCGCCGGCCAGGTAGCCGGGGTGGGGGTGGTGAGCGTCAACCATCCACACGGGCTGCGCACCACGTACCAGCCGGTGGAGCCGTTGGTCACCGCCGGCGAGCGGGTGTGGGCGGGTGATCCGATCGGTGTCCTCGCTCCTGGACACGTGGGCTGCCCGGTGGCGGCCTGCCTCCATTGGGGACTACGGCGGGGCGACCTCTACCTGGATCCGCTCACCCTGCTCGGACTGGGGCGGGTCCGGCTGCTGCCGGTGCACGGCGAGCTCCGATGAGCGCTACGAAGTAACCTCCACCGCGGATCATCCAGTTCCCGTATGATCCCAGTGCCCCGGGATGGACGGTCTTGCGCCATGACAGCAGGTGGACCCAGGCTATGAGATGGCGCATGCCGTCCTCGAGCGCGCTCCTCCGGGGCACGCACCCCCAGCCTGCGTACCGGCTGATAATTCTGGCTCCGGGCGTACCATCCAAGGATGGTCGGGTTGCTCGCGGTGCTGGCGTTCTTCGGCGCCCTGGCGGTGGTCGCTGGTGGTCTGGCCTGGCTGGGTTCCCGACTACGTCGACGGGGCGTCGGCAGCGACGTCATGGGCCCATTCGAGGAGATCTGGCATCCGGCCGCGCACCGGGCGCGGCTGGAGTTGCAGGTCTATGAGGAGCGGGTGGTGCCGGCCCCATCCCCTGACGATCACTAGGGCACCGTCACGCGCTGCCGGTGGGTCTCTGTCACCGGGTCTGACGCTATCTACTTCCGCCTGATCGACACGCTGACCGGATCCGTCGCCGATAAATTGATAATTATGAATTATCGATGGGTGGGTAGAGTCGTCCGCTAGCACATCTGGCGCGCGATCGGGGGCTGTCCACAGCGGCGGCCACTGTCCACAGCGGGAAGTGCGGTGGGTGGTTCCGAGACCGGTGACTTGCCAGGGTGGCGGCCATGACGGACGCGAATCGCGCGGTGGGGGCGTACGGGGAGCGGCTGGCGGCCCGACACCTGGTGGAGGCGGGGATGGCGGTGCTGGACCGCAACTGGCGCTCCGCCACCGGGGAGATCGACATTGTGGCCCGGGACGGAGACGTGCTGGTGCTCTGCGAGGTCAAGACCCGGCGGGGGCTCGGGTTCGGGATGCCGGCCGAGGCGGTCGATCGGCGTAAGGTACGCACCCTCCGCCGGCTGGCGGCGGAGTGGCTCGCGCAGACCGGGGTGCGCCCCACCGAGGTGCGGTTCGACGTGATCGAGGTGTTCTCTCCCCGGCGGGGAGCACCGCGGGTGCGGCACCTGAAGGGGGCGTTCTGATGAGCTACGCCAAGGTGCTGTCGGTCGGGCTGGTCGGGGTGCGCGGACATCTGGTGGAGGTGGAGGCGGACCTGGCCAACGGACTACCGCAGGTGACCCTGTCCGGCCTGCCGGACACCGCGCTGTCGGAGGCCAAGGACCGGGTACGGGCGGCGATTGTGAACTCTGGAGAGCCGTGGCCCAGCCGGCGAATCACCATCAACCTGTTGCCGGCCTCCCTGCCCAAGCACGGCTCTGGGTTCGATCTCGCCCTAGCCTGCGCGCTGCTGGCGGGGGCGGGGCGACTGCCGCTGGCGGCACTGGACGGGGTGGTGGTCATCGGTGAGCTGGGGCTGGACGGCAGTGTTCGGCCGGTGCGGGGGGTGCTGCCGATGGTGCTGGCCGCCGCCCGCGCCGGAGTACGGCGGGTAGTGGTGCCGTTGGCCAACGCCACCGAGGCGGCCCTGGTGTCCGAGGTGACGGTCCACGCCACCGACTCGCTGGCCCGACTGGTCGAGTTCGTCCGCGGGCAGGCCCCACTGCTCGATCCACCGGCGGCGCAGGAAGTCGTGGTGCCGACCGGTCCGGACCTGGCGGAGGTGGTGGGGCAACCCACCGGCCGGTGGGCGGTGGAGGTGGCCGCCGCCGGCAACCACCATCTGCTGATGACCGGGCCACCGGGGGCGGGTAAGACCCTGTTGGCGCAGCGGCTGCCCTCGCTGCTGCCGGCGTTGGACGACGAGGCCGCGTTGGAGGTGACCGCGCTGCATTCGGTCGCCGGAGCGCTGCCGGCGGGGGTGGGACTGATCCGGCGACCACCGTTGCAGGCACCCCACCACACCGCCAGTGTGGCGGCGATCGTCGGAGGCGGTTCCGGGTTGGCTCGGCCCGGAGCGATCAGCCTGGCTCATCGAGGGGTGCTGTTCCTGGACGAGGCGCCGGAGTTCGCCGCCCGCACGCTGGAGGCGTTACGGCAGCCGCTGGAGGAGGGGGTGGTGTGTCTGCGGCGGGCAGCCGGAGAGACCGTGTTCCCCGCCCGGGTGCAGCTGGTGCTCGCCGCCAACCCCTGTCCGTGCGCCAAACCGGTGGGGGATGTCGAGTGTGAATGTTCCCCGTTGGCACGTCGTCGCTACCTGGGGCGGCTGTCTGGACCGCTGCTCGATCGGGTGGACCTGCAGGTGACGCTGCGTCCAGTGTCGTCCGCGGCGTTGCTGGATGAGCAGGCCGGGGCCGAATCGTCGGCGGTGGTGGCGGAGCGGGTGGCCAAGGCCCGGGCCGCCGCCGCGGCCCGCTGGGCGGAGGCGGGGTGGCGCACCAACGCCGAAGTGCCGGGTCCGGCGCTGCGCGCGGCCCCGTGGCGGCTGCCGCCGGCGGTGGTGGCGCCGGCCCGTCGCCAACTGGAGATCGGGGCACTGTCCGCTCGCGGATTCGACCGGGTCTTACGTATTGCCTGGACCCTGGCGGACCTGGCCGGCCGAGATCGCCCCGACCTCGGGGACGTGGCCGCCGCCACCGAGCTGCGGCAAGGACCACTCCGATGACCCGGCCAACCCCACCGGCGCCGGCCGAGGTCCGCCGCGCCAGGGTAGCGCTGTCCATGCTGGTCGAGCCGGGACACCGGGCACTGTGGTCCAGCGTGGCCACCCACGGCCCGGTCCGGGTGCTGGAGGGGTTGCTCGCCGGCGGCTTCGAGGGCATCAACAGCGAGTTGCAGCGGGCCACCGAGGCGCGGCGTGCGTGGGAAGACCCGCACCAGGCCGCGGAGCGGGCACTCGCCCACGCCCACCGGGTGGGTGCCCGAGTGGTGGTGCCGGAAGACGACGAGTGGCCGCGGCAACTGAATGACCTGCGGCGGCTCTGCACCGAGGGACGGGGCGAGTTCACCCGCCACGCCGCTCCGCCGCTGTGCCTGTGGGTACGGGGTCCACTGCGGTTGGACGAGGCGTTCGCCCGGTCGGTGGCGGTGGTAGGGGCCCGGGCGGCCACCAGCTACGGCGAATACGCCGCCCGAGAAATCGGGTACGGCCTGGCGGAGCGAGGCTGGACTGTGGTCTCCGGTGGCGCCTACGGCATCGACGCCTGCGCCCACCGGGGTGCGTTAGCCGGCGGCGGGGTCACCGTGGCGGTGCTGGCGTGCGGGGTGGACCGGGCATACCCGTCCGGGAACGCCAACCTGTTCGACCGGATCAGTGAGGACGGGCTACTGATCAGCGAGTGGCCTCCCGGCTCCGACCCATTTAGACACCGGTTCCTGATCCGCAATCGCGTGATCGCGGCGGCCACCTCCGGCACGGTGATGGTGGAAGCCGGCGCCCGGAGTGGGGCGCGGCAGACGCTGCGGCGGGCCCGCCGGCTGGGCCGGGCGGCGCTGGTGGTGCCCGGCCCGATCACCTCCGCGATGTCCGTCGGCTGCCACGAGGAGCTGCGCGAACCGGAGACCCGGCTGGTCACCGGCGTGGACCACATCCTGGAGGAGGTGGGGAGGCTCGGCGCCGACCTGGCCCCCATCCCTCGCGGCCCGGAACACCCCCGGGACCGGCTCGATCCGCCGGCCCGCCGGCTGGTGGAGGCGCTGCGGAAACGCACACCACTGACCAGCGAGGAGGTCGCTGCCCGCGCCGGGGTGCCGCTGGACGACACGCGGCGGATCCTGCCGGTGCTGGTGCTGCAAGGCCACGCCACCACGCATCCGGACGGGGGCTACGTGCTCGCCCCGCCGGCAGCCGACCCGCCTCGCACCCACCACCCGTGAACCCGCCGCGCTGATCGGAGACGACAGGTGGGAGGGGCTCACGCCACCGGCGACGTCGTCACGCGCGACCGCTACCGGGCCGGCAACGTGGCCAGCCGGTCGGCGACCGCCAGCATCTGCCGCCCCACCGGCTGCAGGTCGATCCGGGTGGCCAACAACCCGGTCGCCACCCGCTCCACCACCCCCCACTCCCAGATCGCGGTGGCGTCCCGACCGGTCCGGGCCGCCAACCACCGGGCCCGCTCCCACGGGTCACCGGTCAGCAGCGGCACCGGATCCTCCCGCATCAGTACCCCCAGGTCGTACTCGGCCTCGGCCAGCAGCCCGTCCGGGTCGACCAGTTTGAAGCCATCCCCGGCCTCGAGCGTGTTCCACTGGTGGACGTCACCGTGCACCAGCACCGCCCGTTCGTCGTCGTGCGCCGCGATCCGACGCTCGGCGCACGCCAACGCGTGCGCCACCGCCGGTTCGGAACACGGCCGGTCCAGCTCCTCCCAGGTCCGGAGGATGAACCCGACCAGCCATCGTCCCTTGTCGGCGCCGGTCGGCAGGCCGCAGCCCGCGGCCGGGCGCCAGATCCGGGTGGCGGTGTCACACAGGATCACCAGCCGCTCCGACAAGGGCAGCCCCAGCTCCGACAGCGGGCGGCCCAACCGCTCGAGCAGCAAGGCGCCACGCTCCTCGTCGGCCCGCAGCAACGAGACGCATCCGTCACCACCGGCGAGCCGCAGCACCGTGAGCTCATGTCGGACGTTGTCCGTCACCACCGGCACCGGCAGTTTGAGCACCGCCGGGGTGCCGTCCTCGCACGTCGCCTCGGCCACGAACGCTTCGGTGGGGTCAGTGAACGGACGACCCACCCGGATCCGCCACGCCTGCTCCAGGTCGGCCACCAGTTTCGGTAGCTCCGCCAGCCACGATTCGGCACCGACCGCCACCGCCTTGTTCCGTACCACCGGCGGGATGTCGATCATGGTCGGCAACTTTCGCATAGCCGGGGTCCCGGACGCTACCTGATATTGCTTCATGGGCAGTTTTCGGATTTGCCCATGGAAGCGATGATTGAGACGTGCGTCAGGGCCTGGGATGTCTACGGCTGATCATGCTGATCGCTGCGGTGGTGGCGACCGTGGTGCTCAGCATGATCGCCACCCATCACAACTACCAGGGGGAGGTGCACCACTCGGTCAGCCTCGCGCTGGCCGGTACTACTGCGGCCCTGGTCCTGCTGAGCCGCTGGCTGATCATCCGCCCGCAAGCACCGGTGCGGGGCACTCCCGCCACCCGCTGGTGTGGGCGGATGCTGATCAGAGCCACCTACCTGATCGGAGCCGGGCTCGCCGGGTACGGCGTCTACCACCTGACCACCGAACCCGCCGTCACCTTTCTGCCGCTGCTGGCCGGGCTGGCGGTCGCCGCCGCGGTCAACCGTCTACTGGAGAAGTGGGGCCGTCATCTGGCCGGCTTCACCGTGGACTGGAAGTTCCTGCGGGGCGCGGCGCTGGTGCGCTATCTGCTCCGGGTCGCGGTGGGGGCAGCGGTGGCCGGTTCCTCCCGGATCCTGTCCCACTACTGGTGGGCGTTCCTGGATGCCGCACCGTTAGCGGTGTACCGGTGGCTGCGAGAGCAGCTGGGGACGGCCTGGTTGGCGGTGCCGGTCACGGTACTGGCTGCGGTGCTGGTCGCCCTGCTGCTGTATGTGACGGTGGCGGTGGTGGCCACGGTGCTGAAGTGGATCATCGCGCAGGTGCTCGGCCCCGGTAACGCCGCCAGCCGCTGGTTGGCGGCGCACGCGGCGATGACCTGGGTACGCGCGCCCGAAGGCACGGTGATCTCCGGTGGGCCGCTGCTGCCGTTCTCGTACTCCAGCAGCTTCCCCAACCGGCCGGGGCCACGGACGGTGGCGCGACAGCGCCGGCGTGAGCGGCCCCTGTCCAAGGAGGAGCATGACCAGCTGGTCGACCGGATCGCCGAGGCGGCGCTTGCGGCGGCGCCGGAGCATCCCTATCTACGCCTGACCTACCGGGCCGCCGGTGGCCATGAAGAGATCGTTCTCGCCGGGGCTACGACGCGGTTCGCGCACTGGAGCGACCGCTTCCTGCCGGAGTCGGAGGCGGCGCCCGCGCCGGAGGTGGAGCGGGAACTGGCGGAGTTTCCGGAGTGCACCGCGCTCCGGAGGTTGCGGGAAGCGGCCTATCGGGCCGGGTACGGCGCGCCGTTCACCCTGCACGTGACCGTCGACCGTCCGGAATGGCGGGAGGCCCCCCGTCGCCGATATTGGCGGGAAGTGGAGTGGGAGCTGACCGAAGCCGGCGCTCCGCGTCCGGCCTGGCGGCGGCCACCGCGCCCCGCGGACTACGTCGCCGACCTGCGTCGATTCCCGGCCGCTCGGCGGATGGTGCCGCTGTGGCTGCGGGAGGAACTGGGGTGGCGGTGGCTGCTACTCCTGGCCCGGATCGGGTGGGGTCCGGCGCCGCCCGGCACCGGCGGGAGCAGCCCCGACGGCTCCGGTCCATCCCGACCGGACGCCAGTGGGCCGGCCCCCAGGCAGCGCAGCGCCGCCGTCGAGGCCGGCCCCACCGAGGACACGGTCAGCCCTTGACGCACACCACCTGCTTCAGGTGGGCCACTACCTCCACCAGGTCGGTCTGCTGCGCCATCACCTGATCCAGGTCCTTGTAGGCGGCCGGGATCTCATCCACCACGCCCGCATCCTTACGGCACTCCACCCCGGCGGTCTGACGCGCCAGGTCGGTCACCGTGAAGGTTTTACGCGCCTTCGCCCGGGACATCCGCCGCCCGGCGCCGTGCGAGGCCGAGCAGTACGCGTCGGGGTTACCCAGGCCACGCACGATGTATGAGCCGGTGCCCATCGAACCCGGGATGATCCCCAGGTCACCGGAGCCGGCCCGGATCGCACCCTTACGGGTGACCAGCACCTCCACGCCGCCGTAGGTCTCTTCCGCGACGTAGTTGTGGTGGCACGAGATCGGCTGGTCGAACCGGACGTTGCCCAGCACGTCCCGGACCACCTGGCACAGCAGCGCCATCATCAGCGCCCGGTTCCGGGAGGCGTACTCCTGCGCCCACTCCAGGTCGTGCCGGTAAGCCGCCATCTCCGGGGTGCCGGCCAGGAATACCGCCAGATCCCGGTCAGGCAGGTCGGCGTTGTGCGGCAGCCGCCGCGCCACCTCGATGTGCCGGTCGGCCAGCTCCTTGCCGATGTTGCGGGAACCGGAGTGCAGCATCAGCCACACCCGACCCGCGTCCGGCCCACCCTGTTCCAGGCACACCTCGATGAAGTGGTTACCACCGCCGAGGGTGCCCAACTGTCGGCCGGCTCGGCTGGCGAGCTTCTCGACGTCCGCGCGCAACTGGTGGAACCGGGCCCAGAACTCGTCCCAGCCGGCGGTGGGCAGTCCCGGGACCCGGTGCGGGTTCACCGGCTGGGGGTGCATCTCGAACCCGACCGGGATGGCCACCTCGATCGCCGAGCGCAACCGGCTCAGGTCGTCCGGCAGATCTTCGGCGGTCAGAGAGGTCCGTACCGCGGTCATGCCGCACCCGATGTCCACTCCGACCGCTGCCGGCGCCAACGCCTGCCGCATCGCGATCACCGAGCCGACGGTGGCGCCTTTGCCGAAGTGCACGTCCGGCATCACCGCCACGCCCTCCACCCACGGGAGGTTGCCGATGTTGCGGAGTTGCTGCAGCGCCTGCGGCTCGATATCGGACGGATCGGTCCACACTTTCACCGGCGCACGGGTGCCGGGCAGCGTGGTGTACGGCATGCCTCCTCCTTCTGCCAGATTGTGGCCAGCCTATTGACCCGTACCACGGCTGGTTCTGCCACTGATTTTCGGTGACTGCCATCCCGGACTGCGGCGTGGTCGGCCATCGTCTATGTTGACAGTAATGTCCCCGTCTATAACGGTGGGCCGTAGTGCGCTGTTCACTGTAGGTTCAGAGGACGGTGTCCCCGGCGGATGGCCCTGGCATCGGTATCGGTCGGACTTCCGTTGGGGAGCGGCTAGCGCTTTGTGCGCTCATTTCCGCCCCCAGCAGGTAGGTCGCCTCCGTCTATGGCGTTCGCCCAGGAGCCGTTCGACTTCCTGATACGTGATGGGGCGGCGCGGGTAAAGGTTGGGGGTAAAAGGAGTTCCGTCGGGAGTGTCCATCGCCTGTCCGGCGGATGCCGCATCGGACCCGCTACTGCCTGGCCTGACTGCGGCCACCCTCGCCTCCCGCAGCAGGGTGAATCAAGATCAACCATTATCCACGAGGCGAAGGCTTTGTGACAGCCCTGTGGCAGATGGATCTTGTGATGGGAATTCATCTGCCGGGGTTTACCTCAGATCCAGCCCTGGCTGAACCGGGGATTATGTCAGCATTGATGATTTTTCCGCAGCCCCTCTGTTGAGGCTTCCAGTAAAGTGGACAGGGCATATGATCCGGTGCAGGGGTATGGGGAGGTGAAGGGGCGTAAGATCACGGTATTTATCTCGGAAGAGGTCCAGTTACGACCGGCGATGGTAAGGGCTGGAGGATGGCTCCAAGTCTGTTTGCCTGATGCGTCGAGCGTGGTGGGACGGTCTCTCTGGACCCGAGCAAGGCTGAAAGTTGGCTGTGCTGATCTCTGTGTAAGGACGCCGATGCTGCTCGGTGTAGCTCACGCTTAGGCGATGACGCTATCAAGATTGGCCGCTATGCAGACACTGAGTCGCCTGGCGCGAGGTGATTACATCTACCTGGCCGAACAGGGACAGCCATTCAATGGAGGAGGCATGGATCTCGCGGAGCTCCGGCAAACTCTAGAAGATGAGGGCATACCAGAGTATTCCTACAGCCTCTCGGGAGGGGTGTGGCCGTACCCATATACTTGCGCGGCTTCGGTGGGGATATGGCACAGATTCGCAGGGCGGGTAGCGCACCGGCAATGAGGTGAGCTGAGCGGCGCGCGTATGGCGGGTCGGCTTGACAGCTGAACCAGGACTGTCCAATCGTCACCCCATGCCACCGGAGCCCGCACCGCCGCGAACCTCGTCGTCGGAGTCCGTGCAGACCAGGGTCAGGCCTTCCGGGACGGAGGCGACCCGGGCTGGCCTACCGGAGCCGTTCCGGCAGGCAGTGGACCGGTTCGCCCACCATCTGACCAGTGTGGCTGGCCGCTCGCCGCACACCGTCCGGGCGTACGTGGCGGACATCGTGCACCTGCTGGACCACGTCCACCGGATGGGCCGCACCGAGTTGGCGCAGCTGGACCTACCGGCGCTGCGCAGTTGGCTGGCCCGGCAGCGTACCGCCGGGGCGGCCCGTACGACGTTGGCCCGGCGGGCGGCGTCCGCTCGCACCTTCAGCGGCTGGGCCTATCGGGCCGGGCTGCTACCCACCGATGTGGCCGCCGGCCTCGCCAGCCCCCGCCCGCATCAGAGCCTGCCGGCGGTGCTCGAAGAGGCGCAGGCCGCGGCGCTGATGGAAGCGCCGGGGGAGGAGGCCTCACCGGAGCGGCTGCGGGACCGGGCGGTGCTGGAGTTGCTGTACGCCACCGGGGCCCGGGTCAGTGAGCTGTGCGGGCTGGAGCTAGCCGACGTCGACCTGGAGCGGCGTGTGCTCCGGGTACGCGGCAAAGGGAACAAGGAGCGGACGGTGCCGTTCGGGCTGCCCGCCCAGCAGGCGTTGGAGGACTATCTGCGGCTGGGGCGTCCGTCGCTGGCCGGCCCGAACAGCGGGAACGCGTTGCTGCTGGGGGCGCGGGGCGGACGGCTGCACCCGACTGTGGTGCGCCGTCTGGTGGCCCGGTACGCCCGTACCGCCGGACTGCCTGACACCTCCCCGCACGGGCTGCGCCACTCAGCCGCCACGCATCTGCTCGCCGGGGGTGCGGATCTGCGCAGCGTGCAGGAGCTGCTCGGGCACGCGTCGCTCGCCAGCACCCAGATCTACACCCACGTATCGGTGGAGCGGCTGCGGGCCGCCTACCGCCAAGCCCACCCCCGGGCGTGACCACGCCCATCGGGAGCGGCGACACCCCGGTGGGGCGTGTGGGGCAGATCACCCTCCCCACGGGAGTCTGGAGATTCCGGGTGATTTGTCCGGAGAGGAACTGGCACCAAGGCGCCCGGCTGATTAGCGTGGCACGGCGTGGAGGCATATCGCAGCTATCCGGACAGCTCGACCTACCCGGAGACGGTGTCTGCTGAGCCCGCCTACGACGACCGCGCCAGCTGGTACGACGAGCGGGCCATTCCGGAACCGGACCGGTATGACGAGCGGGCCCATCGGGAGCCGGACCGGTATGAGGAACACCGGTATGAGGAGCGAGGTCACCGGGAGCCGGACCGGTACGAGGAGCGAGCGTCCCGAGATTCCGACCGCTATTCCCCGTCGCCCCCGCCCCCGGACCGGTACGAGGAGCGAGGCCACCGGGAGCGGTACGACGAGCCACGCCGCGCGTCCCGGCCGAGCCCGGGCGAGTCGGCCCGGGTAGCGCCCAGCCCCCGCCCGAGCTCGCCGCCGATGGCGGAGCGGCCGGTGTCGGTACCGCCTCGCCACCCGGTCATCGCGCCCGGTTCCCCGGCGCCGGTAGGGGACAGCCTTTACCGGAGCAAGCGGCCGGCTGCGGCGGCCCTGTGCTGGGGGCCGACCATGCTGCTGGAAATACCGGCGCTGATACTGCTGTTCGATGCGGCGTTCGGTGACATCCGGTCGGTTTCCGGGGTGATCAGCGCAAGCTGCGTGATCCTCGCGTTGCCGCTGCTGGCCGCCGGCTTGTACGCGGTGGCTACCGGGGCGGTCCGGGCTGCGGGGCCGAACAGCATCCAGGCGTGGCTGCGTCCCCCGGTGGCGTATCTCAGCGTGGCGCTGGTGCTGTTCCTCGCCGCGGGTCTGGCGGCCTGAGCCGACGGTATCGGATTCTGTGGGGCGCGCCCGCCGGGTGGGCGCGCCGCCGCGTAGACTGCATAGCTGGCAGCCGTGTGATGCGGCTGACTTCGCGCGTCCTCCGCGAGGCCTCTCCGGCCCCGCGGCGACGGCCGCCCTGGTCCCAGCTTGTGGCTGGGCATGACGGCCGGCGACCGGACGCCAGGCACAACCAGGGATGTAAGGAGACACACCATGGCCGTGGTCACCATGCGGCAGCTGCTGGAAAGCGGCGTCCACTTCGGGCACCAGACCCGCCGGTGGAACCCGAAGATGAAGCGCTTCATCTTCACGGAGCGCAACGGCATCTACATCATCGACCTGCGCCAGACCCTCGACTACATCAACAAGGCGTACGATTTCATCAAGAACACCGTGGCCGAGGGTGGCACCATCCTGTTCATCGGCACCAAGAAGCAGGCGCAGGAGGCGATCGCCGAGCAGGCTTCCCGGGTGGGGATGCCGTACGTCAACCACCGCTGGCTCGGTGGCATGCTGACCAACTTCCAGACCGTCCACAAGCGGCTGCTGCGGATGAAGGAGCTGGAGTCCATCGACCTGTCCGGCACCGCTGAGGGCTACACCAAGAGGGAGACCCTCCAGCTGGCCCGGGAGAAGGCGAAGCTGACCCGGACCCTGGGCGGGCTGCGGGACATGCAGAAGCTGCCGTCGGCGGTGTGGGTGGTCGACACCAAGAAGGAGCACATCGCGGTCGACGAGGCCCGCAAGCTGGGCATCCCGGTGATCGCGATCCTGGACACCAACTGTGACCCGGACGAGGTCGACTACCCGATCCCGGGCAACGACGACGCGATCCGCTCGGCCGAGCTGCTGACCCGGATCGTCGCCAGCGCGGTGGCCGACGGCCTGATCGCCCGCTCCGGCAAGGCCCGCGGCGGCGACAAGCCGGAACCGGGTGCGGTTGCGGCGGATCAACCGCTGGCGGAGTGGGAACGGGAACTACTCGAGGCGGACGGCACTCAGCGCCCCGCCCAGGGCAGCGGCCAGACCGAGGAGGCCAGCGCCCAGGAGCCGGCTCCGACCACCGGCGCCAACGAGTGACCGCACCATCGACCCTGTAGGCACGAGCAGAGAGCTAACGAAGAAGCCATGGCACAGATCACCGCCGCGGACGTCAAGAAGCTCCGCGACCTCACCGGCGCCGGCATGCTCGACTGTCGCAACGCGCTCGCCGAGGCCGACGGCAACCTGGAGCAGGCGATCGAGATCCTGCGGATCAAGGGTGCCAAGGACATCGGCAAGCGGGCGGGCCGGACGGCCGCCAACGGGCTGATCGCCCACTCCGGCAACGCCCTGCTGGAGCTGAACTGCGAAACCGACTTCGTGGCCAAGAACGAGGAGTTCATCTCCCTGGCCCAGCAGTTGGTGGAGCACGTGGCCGCCACCCGTCCCGCGGACGTGGCCGCGCTGCTGGAGTCCACGCTGCCCGACGGCAAGACCGTGTCCGACACGGTCACCGAGCACTCCGCCAGGATCGGTGAGAAGCTCGCGATCAGTCGGTTCCAGGTACTGGACGGGCAGGTGGCGGTGTACCTGCACCGCAAGAGCCCGGACCTGCCGCCGCAGGTGGGGGTGATGGTCGCCTACACCGGTGGCCGGGACGAGGCCGCGGAGTCGGATGCGCGTGGGGTGGCCATGCAGATCGCCGCGATGCGGCCGCGCTACCTGCGCCGGGAGGACGTGCCCGCGGACGTGATCGAGTCGGAGCGGCGGATCGCGGAGCAGACCGCCCGGGAGGAAGGCAAGCCGGAGGCCGCCCTGCCGAAGATCGTCGAGGGGCGGGTGAACGCCTTCTTCAAGGACTGGGTCCTGATGGAGCAGGCCTCGGTGGTGGAGCCGAAGCAGACGGTCGCCCAGGTGGTCGCCGAGGCGGGGCTGACCATCACGGACTTCGTCCGGTTCGAGGTCGGCCAGCACTCCTGAGCGTGGCTCTCGCCGGCCGGCATGCCCGCATGCCGGCCGGCGAGACCTACCGGCCACGACCCCGGCCGACCGTGACAAGAAGTAGCATTCGATACGCAGCAACCTGGTCGTAGCCAGTGCAGACCACGGGACGCACACGGATCCCGGCCGCCGTTCCGAGCAGGCTCCGGTCGACCGCCCGGCCCGGGCGCTCCTGACCGGGACAGGTCGACACGGCGGGTTTCCTAGTACGGGCCGACACCGGCGAGGTGGATCAATGACGCAGACGGCAGCCGAGGAGTGTAAGAACGGGATCGTGGCGCCCACGCCGATCGGGCCTTTCCGGCGGGTGGTGCTGAAGCTCTCGGGCGAGGTGTTCGGCGGCGGCCAGCTCGGGGTCGACCCGGAAGTGGTGCGGTCGATCGCGCGGCAGATCGTCACCGTGGTCCGAGGCGGGGTCCAGGTCGCGGTGGTGGTCGGGGGCGGCAACTTTTTCCGCGGCGCGGAGCTGCAGCAGCACGGTATGGACCGGCCCCGGGCCGACTACATGGGGATGCTGGGCACCGTCATGAACTGCCTGGCGCTGCAAGACTTCCTGGAGCGGGAGGGGATCGACACCCGCGTACAGACCGCGATCACCATGTCCCAGGTCGCCGAGCCGTACATTCCGCGGCGGGCGATCCGGCACCTGGAGAAGGGGCGCGTGGTGATCTTCGGCGCCGGCGCCGGGATGCCGTACTTCTCCACCGACACCGTCTCCGCCCAACGTGCCCTGGAGATCCACGCCGACGCGGTCCTGATGAGTAAGAACGGAGTGGACGGCGTCTACACCGCCGACCCGCGGACCGACCCGACCGCCCGTAAGCTCGACACCGTCACCTTCGCCGAAGCCCTGCGGCAGGGGCTCCGGGTGGTTGACGCGGCGGCGTTCAGTCTGTGTATGGAGAACGACCTGCCGATGCTGGTCTTCGGTGCTGAAGGCACGGACACCATCATCAAGGCGGTCAGTGGTGATAAACAGACCGGGACGTTGCTTACTACCGGTTGACCGATAACTGGGCACAACCCGGCGACAACAGACTGAGCGGCAGCACGAAGGAGAGAACGTGATCGACGAGATCCTCCTCGAGGCCGAGGAGAAGATGGACCGAGCCATCGCGCACGCCCGGGAGGAGTTCGGTGCGATCCGCACCGGCCGGGCCAGTGCGGCCACCTTCGCCAAAATCATGGTGCCTTACTACGGCACGCCCACCCCGTTGCCGCAAATCGCTTCGATCGCGGTACCGGAAGCCCGGATGGCGATCATCAAGCCGTACGACATGTCGCAGATCGGGGCGATGGAGAAGGCGATCCGGGACTCCGACCTGGGGGTGAGCCCCTCCAATGAAGGCAACCAGCTGCGGGTGGTGCTCCCGCCGATGACCGAGGAGCGCCGGCGCGACATGATCAAGCTGGCGCGGCAGAAGGCCGAAGACGCCAAGATCGCGATCCGGAACATCCGTCGGAAGGCCAAGGAAGAGCTGGACCGGATGGTCAAGGACGGCGAGGCCGGTGAGGACGAGATCCGGCGGGCCGAGCGGGAGCTGGATGAGGTCACGCAGCGGCAGGTGGGGCACGTTGACGAGATCCTCAAGAACAAGGAAACCGAGCTGCTCGAAATCTGATGGCCACGCCCGGTGACCGGGGGCCGACCGCGGGTGGGGTCGTGCCCGACCCGACCCCCGAATCCACCACCGGACCGGCGTCCGCCCCGCCCGTCGGTCCCGCTTCCCACCCCTCCGGCTCCCCGGCCCCCACCCGCTCCCGAGCCGGCCGTAACCTCCCGGCGGCGATCGTGGTGGGCGGAGGGATGGCCGGGGTGGTGGTGGCCTCCCTGCTGTTCTGGCGCCCCGCGTTCCTCGCGGTGGTGGTGCTGGCGGTGGGGATAGCCAGCGTCGAGCTGTCCCGGGCCATGCACCGATCCGGTGCCCGCCCGCCGCTGGTACCGGTGCTGGCGGGCGGGGTGGCGATCGTGGTCGCCGGCTGGTTCGCCGGGCTGACCGGCCTCGTGCTGGGGCTGCTGTTCACGGTGCTGGCCACCATGGTGTGGCGGATGACCGGCGGTCCCGCCGGCTACCAGCGGGACGTGAGCGCCGCCGTCTTGATCGTGATGTACATCCCGTTCCTGGGCGGGTTCGCCACCCTGCTCGCCACCGCCCCCGATGGCCACTGGCGGGTGTTGACCATGCTGGCGGTGGTGATCCTCTCCGACACCGGTGGATATGTGGCCGGGGTCCTGTTCGGCCGACATCCGATGGCGCCGACCGTGAGCCCGAAGAAGTCGTGGGAGGGGTTGGCGGGCTCACTGGTAGCCGCCGCGGCCGGTGGGGCGGTCGGGTTGTGGTTGGCGTTCTCGCTCGACTGGTGGTGGGGGGCGCTGGTCGGGCTCCTGGTCGCGGGCGCGGCGGTGGTGGGTGACTTGGCGGAGTCACTGCTCAAGCGGGACTTGGGTGTGAAGGACATGAGTACGCTGTTGCCAGGTCACGGCGGGCTGATGGACCGGCTCGACTCCATCCTGTTCGCGGCGCCCACCGCATACCTGCTTCTGATGGTCGCGACCGGCTAAGCTGCGGTGTCATCCGACGTGCGACACTGGATACGCCATGAAGAGCCTCCCGGTCATTACCTCCCGCCCATCCGGCACCCGGTCCGCGCCCATACCGGTGCACCTGGCTGACCTGGATCTGGCGGCCCGGCGGGCGGTGGTGACGGAGCTCGGGGAGCCGGCCTACCGGGCCGGTCAGGTGTCCCGGCACTATTTCGGTCGGTTGGTGCGAGATCCGGCGAAGATGACCGACCTACCGGCAGCCACCCGGGAACGGATCACGGACGCGTTGTTGCCTCCGTTGTTGACCCCGGTGCGGGAACTCACTTGTGACGAGGGGGCTACTCGCAAGCTGCTGTGGCGGTTGCACGACGGTGCGCTGATCGAGAGCGTGCTGATGGCGTATCCGGATCGGGTCACCGCCTGTGTGTCCAGCCAGGCTGGCTGCGGGATGGGGTGTCCGTTCTGCGCCACTGGTCAGGCCGGGCTGACCCGCAACCTGTCCACCGGCGAGATCGTCGACCAGGTGGTGTCGTTGGCCGCGCTGGCCGCTTCCCAGTTGGGGCGACGGCTGTCGCACGTGGTCTTCATGGGGATGGGCGAGCCGTTGGCCAACTACTCCCGGGTGGTCACGGCGATCCGGCGACTGGTGGCACCTCCGCCAGAGGGACTGGGCCTGTCCCAACGGCACCTGACCGTGTCCACGGTGGGGCTCGTGCCCGCGATCCGACGGCTGGCGACCGAGGGCCTGTCAGTGACGCTGGCGCTGTCTCTGCACGCCCCGGACGACCAGCTGCGGGACGAGCTGGTGCCGGTCAACCGCCGGTGGCCGGTGGCAGAGGTGTTGGACGCCGCGTTCGAATACACCGAGCGTACTGGCCGGCGGTTGTCCATTGAGTACGCCATGATCCGGGATGTGAACGACCAGCCATGGCGGGCCACCCGTCTGGGGGAGCTGTTGGCCGGCCGGCTGGCCCATGTCAACCTCATTCCGCTCAATCCGACCCCGGGCAGCCGATGGGACGCCAGCCCGGCGGCGGTGGAGCGGGAGTTCGTCCGGCGTCTACGCGCCGCCGGGATCACCACCACTGTCCGCGACACCCGGGGGCGCGAGATCGACGGCGCCTGCGGGCAGCTAGCGGCGGATAGCACGGAGAGGGTTGATCGGTGACCAGTCATGGACAGCGGTTCCGGCGGCGGGCGCTGCGCCGGGGCTACAAGGTCGATGAGGTCGACAGTTTCCTCGACCGGGTCGAGGCCACACTCGCCGGTGAGCCCATCGACGACCCCGTCACCGCCCAGGAAGTCCACGACGTAGTGTTCCGGGTCCGGTTCGGTGGCTACGACGAGTGGCAGGTCGACCTGCATCTGGATCGGGTGGAGCGACAGCTGGCTGAGGCGGAGGCCCGCGCGGAAGCGGAGGCCCGTCAGCAGCCCCAGGCCTATGGTCGACCCCCGGAGCCGGTGAGCCCACCAGGGCGGATGTCCCCGCCCGCCGCGCCCGACCTGACCGGCATGCCTGATCGGATGGGCCCAGAGCCGGGTGGGCCACCGGAGCGGACCTCCGAACGGATAGGGACCGCCCGCCCACCGGTCGGGGCAGCGATGGCGCCGCCTCCGGCGCCCCGTCCCGCTCCGCCGGGGCCGGGACGTGGTGGGTATCCGGAGGCCGCCGACTCGCCGTACGACCCGTACGACGAGCCCACCTACGGTGGCGGCTACGAGCGGGGGCCGGGCCGGCACGCCCGGCCCGGGTCGGACCCGCTCACCGACATGACCAGTGAGATCCGGTTCGGCGAACCCGGAGGTCCGCCCGCACCTTCGGAGCGGAGCCGGCCGGAGGCGTCCCCGCTGCCACCTCGGGGGCCGGCGCGGCTGCCGGCCGCTCACCAGGGCGGCCCCGGTGGGCCGCCCGCCCTGATGCCTCCGCACGCGCCCGGCGGTGGGCCCAGCGGCTACCCCTCGCCTCGCCCCACGCCGTCGGAGTACGGCGGTGGTGCGCCGTCGGAGTACGGCAGCAGCGGCGGCTATCCCGGCTCCGGTGGTCCAGGCGGGTTCGGTGGCCCGGGTGGATTCGGTAGCCCCAGCGGACCGGGTGGCTTCGGCGCTCCCGGCGGCCTGAGCAGCCCGGTGGGACCGGGAGGCCCGCCCACACCGGCGCGGCCGATGGAGCCGCCGCTGCCGCCGGATGCGCGACGGTTGGAGGAGCTGCGCCGTGGGTTCCAGCCGCGTCGGTTCGGGAGCGGCTACGACCGGGCACAGGTGGACCGGCTGTTCGAGCAACTGATCATGGGGTTGGCGGGACGGGGGCCGCTGCTGCGGCCGGACGAGCTCGACCCTCGACGGTTCGATCTGGTGCCGGGCGGCTACTTCGAAACAGACGTGGACGCGGCGCTGGAGGAGGCGCGGGAGATCCTGCGTCGGCAGTGACGTCTACCGGTCGGGTGAAACCGACCGACAGCGGAGCTGTCCGCCCGGCCCCCCGCGGGCCGGGCGGACGTGGGCTGGTTACTGCCGCAGGCCCAGCCGGCGCAGCACCTCGTCCCCGATCAACATCACCGCGATCAGGGCGGCGATGCCGATCAGCCACACGTCCTCGATCCAGCCCGTGTGGTTGTTGGTGGGGCGCAGCATCGCGAGCAGGGCGATGATGGCCAGGACCCCGTAGATGCGCGCCCACTTGCGGTTGGACGGCTTGTGCTGGTCAGGTGCGGTGACCTGCTGCTCGGCCACGTCGGTCCCCTCCTGTGCGGTGACCCGCCGCCGCGGCGGCGGTGCGATGATGACGGGTATCGTCCATCGCCGGTCTGCCAGTCGCTAGTCTGGCATGGCCGGATGAGCTCGATGACGTCGGGCGGTCAGAGAAGTGAAGGGGGCAGGCACCGTGCGGGTGACCGGGACCGGACATGCGAGCATGCGGATCGACACGCCTGCGGGGAGCATCTTGTGTGATCCGTGGGTGAATCCGGCGTACTTCGCCTCGTGGTTCCCGTTTCCGGATAACTCCCAGCTGGATTGGGAGTCGCTGGGAGACACCGACTACCTGTACGTATCCCACCTACACCGGGACCATTTCGACGCGGAGCATCTGAAGCGGTACGTGTCCAAACGGGCGACCGTGCTGCTGCCGGAGTTCCCGACCAGCGAGCTGGAGGACGAGCTGCGGGAGCTTGGGTTCCGCAGCTTCATTCGGACCCGCACCAACGAGCCGATGGAGCTCGACGGCGGGCTGAAGATCATGATCCAGGCGCTTACCTCACCCACGGACGGACCGATCGGGGACTCGTCGCTGTGGGTGGAGTACGACGGCATCCGGCTGCTGAACCAGAACGACGCCCGTCCGGCCGACCTGTCCGAGTTCGCCAAGCTCGGCCACGTCCACGCCCACATGCTGCAGTTCTCCGGCGCCATCTGGTACCCGATGGTGTACGAGCTGCCCGCCCACGCCAAGCGGGCGTTCGGGAAGCAGAAGCGGGAGCGGCAGCTGGACCGCACCCTGCGCTACATCGATGACCTGAAGGCGTCCTGGGTGTTCCCGATCGCCGGGCCGCCCTGCTTCCTCGACGACGAGCTGTGGCAGTTCAACGACATCTTCGATGACGAAGGGAACATCTTCCCGGACCAGCAGAAGTTCATCGACTTCTATGAGCAGCAGGGTTACCGCAACGGGGTGATCCTGCTGCCGGGCACGGTGGCGGAGTTGACCGCCGACGATTGCCGGGTCACCCACCCGGTGCCGGATGTGCGGGAGTTCTTCGCCCGCAAGGAGGAGCACCTGCGGGAGTACCGGGAGCGGCAGCGGCCGGTGATCGAGGCGGCTAAGCGGTCCTGGTCCCACCCGGAGATCGACGTACTGGCGGAGATGAAGCGGCGAATCGAGCCGCTGCTGGAGCAGTCGATCTACATGGCCAAGGGGGTCGGCGGCCCGGTCCGGTTCGACCTGGTCAGCGGCGAGGGCGACGACGAGCAGGTGGAGTCGATCGTGGTGGATTTCGCCACGCGGGAGGTCCGCCCGTACGCCGGTGAGAAGGTCCGCTACCGGTTCAAGACCCGCCGGGCGCTGGTGGAGCACCTGCTCTACACCGGCGAGGTGGACTGGGTCAACTCGCTGTTCCTGTCCTGCCGGTTCTCCGCCGCTCGGATCGGCCAGTACAACGAGTACGTCTACTCGTTCTTCAAGTGCCTGTCCCAGGAGCGGCTGCAGTACGCCGAGGGCTGGTACGACGAGCACGAGAAGGCGGTCGACGCCGAGGACATTCAGATCGGCGACTGGTTGGTGCAGCGGCGCTGCCCGCACCTGAAGGCGGACCTGACCCGGTTCGGGAAGCTGGACGGGGACACCCTCACCTGCCAGCTGCACGGCTGGCGGTTTGATCTGCCGAGCGGCCGTTGCCTGACCAGCGTCGGTCACAAGATCCGGGCCCGGAAGGCGGACGAGGCGCCGGCCGCCGAATCCGCCGCCGGTTCCGCCGGGGAGAACTGACCACACGCTAGTCGCGGCCGGTGCCGCTCGTGCCCGGCGCCGGCCGCGCGGGCGTCAGATCGGGGTCGGGGCGTTCAGATCCCGGGCCAAGTACGAGGTCTGCTGTTCCCCGGCGGCGACCTGCTGGTCCAGTAGGTGGCCGGCCTCCTGGTCGCTGCTGACCGCGATGACGGCGGCGCCGCTGGTGCGCTCTCCCAGTTGGGTGATGTGGGACGAGACCTCGTTGACCAGTGGCTGCCAGGTTTCGTGGTAGCGGGTGATCGCTTCGCTCACCGTGGGGTGGTGGACTCCCCCCGCCGCGAGCCCTAGCTGGGTGAGGTAGTGGCTGGCCAGGCTGCTGGCGTCAGTGCTGCAGGCGGTGACCTGCTGGCCAGAGGTGTAGACCTGCTCGGGGAATATGTCCAGACACTGATTGTCCATGCTCATCTTCGCCACCTCGCGTGGTTTGACACCCGGTGGTAGGAAGACTCTACAGAGCCGTCGCAACCCCGGGAAGAGAAGCGAGGGGCGGAGATGTCTGGAGAGTTCTCGCGCTATCCCGTGTCGCCGGAGACGATCTGGGGCCACGCCGACAGTGTCTCGGCGGTCGCCGGGGATGTGGAGTGGCTCGGTAGCGAGGTCCACGGTGCTCACCGGCGGGCGCAGCAGGGGGTCGCCGGGCTGTTGGAGCAGCCGATGGTGGCGGCGGAGCAGCCGGTGGCGGGGAAGGTGAGCCGGTGGCTGCAGTCGGCGGTCTTCGCGGGTGGGGCGATCCGCCGGTTCGGTGACGCGGTGTACACCTACAACACCGGCATCGATGATCTGAACCGCCGCTGGGAGGAGGCGGTCGCGAACCGGTTCGGCGTAGCGGCTCCCGACACCAGCGGCGCCGGCACCCTGCTGGAAGAGATCCAGATTCTGACCGACTACGCCAATCAGGTGGCGGCGGCGCGGCGCGCGTACTGGCAGGAGCTGGAGCGGGAGCGGGTGAGCGTCCTGGAGGCGGCGCTGGACGAAGCCGCCCAGGAGGTCGCTGGGCTGCTGGATGCCGGTCCAGAGGACGAGAAGTCGGTGCTGACGTTGTTCCAGGCCGGCGCGCTCCCGACGGCCGCGCCGCTGGTGTTCACTCAGGTCAGGTTCGACACGGTGGACCCTGCCCTGCTCTACACCAACTTGATCAACAGTGGGCGGATGCCCGATGTGGCGTCGATGAGCGATGAGGAGCTGGACCGCTGGCTACGTAACCATCCTGATGCGGCGGATCAGCTGGCGGTGGTGCTGCTGCTGACCGGGCCGCTGACCACCGAGCAGGAGCGGGTGGCGCGAGCGATCGGGCGGTACGACGCCTGGGTGGTGGAGCGGGGGTTGGAGATGCCGCCCGGCCGGCCCGGGCTCGACCAGATCACCACCGGCAGTGTGCGGCTGGTGGAGATCAACGCCCGGTTCGCGGAGACGGGGAGTATGACCGAGGCCGAGCAGGCCTATCTGCACGCCTGGTACGACGGGCTGGGCGCGGACAACCTGGCCGCGCTACCGGCCTATGTGGATGATGCGCTCCGTGTCAGTTATGCGGGTGTGGACCAGGCCACCCTGGGGACGATCGTGGCCTCTTCCCGCTCCCACTACCTCTCCCCGATCGCGGACGGGATCATGAACCTGTCCCACGAGGCCGGCAGCATGAAGAACATGCCCCAGGCCATCCAAGATCTCGCCAATACCGAGATCGGCCATCTGGCTGGTGACCGGGTGGGTG